>Ga0163180_10000955_pt1 | contig 16451 bp, 14 predicted proteins | sample AtlANTMetagenome_2_FD_109647 | JGI IMG/M metagenome (GOLD analysis project Ga0163180, IMG submission 109647) | Marine eukaryotic phytoplankton communities from the Atlantic Ocean - Atlantic ANT 4 Metagenome | ecosystem: Environmental > Aquatic > Marine > Oceanic | place: North Atlantic Ocean...
ATCGGCGTCGGCGTCGGCGTCGGCATCCGTATCGGCGTCAGCATCGGCATCGGCGTCGGCGTCGGCGTCGGCGTCGGCGTCGGCGTCGGCGTCCGCATCCGCGTCGGCATCTGCATCGGCGTCCGCATCCGCATCGGCGTCGGCGTCCGCATCCGCATCGGCGTCGGCGTCGGCGTCCGCATCCGCATCGGCGTCCGCATCCGCATCCGCATCGGCTTCGCCCCCGCACTCCGACGCATCCTCGTCAATCCACGACCGAAGTTCGTCGATGTATTGTTGTTCCATTAAACCAGCGGGAGGCATCGGTGCATCCATCGAACTGATGCGCTGGTACAGCACGCTGGCTTCCGAGTCGCCCGGCACCACAATTTGTCCACCCGTATAACTGGCCATCCCCACCATCTCGCACGGGTCCTCCAACTCGAGGTTCAGTCCGCCTGTTGCGGAACTGGTGTTGTGACACGTCGTGCAGTTCGCCTCCAATATCTTGGTGACGTTTTCAGTCCCGGGAACCGGTATACCGTCGTCTGGTATATCGCCAGATGACCCACTGTCTTCACCGTCGCACCCACCGCCCCATTTGAAGCGGTTCAATGCATCTTCGCAGGCGTCTTGTTTGTCTTGATCACCTCGGGCATCATCGGCCTCTTGTTCAAGCGCTTCACAGAGTTCATTGGCCTCCGTATCCAAGGGATTGTCCCCGCGGGCACAGTCGCACATCGTTTCCGCATATTCGGTGCACGGGCTTTCCTTACCGCACGCTACGGAGAGACACACCCCCATCAAGAGGGCGGTCCGCCCCATCCTTGTTTGGGCCGACAAAAGGATCAAGGATTCGCTCCGGTATTGATCCAGTCTTTCACAATGTCCAGATCGTAAGCAGGAAACGGATCGTAGCCGCCCCAAGCCGGCGGCATTCGCTCACTGCTGTCTCCCCGTATTTTTTGTACGAGATAGCTGGCTTCAGCATCCCCTACCGTGACCATGGGCAATAAATTCGTATAGGCAAGCGGTTCCGTCCCGAGAAACAACTCACCCGACGGCTCTGCTCCCGAATGGCAGGCATCACAGTGGGTGTCATCACGGATGAACAACGGCCAAACGGAGTCCGCGAAACTCACCGGGTCCGCATCAGCATCGGCGTCGGCGTCGGCGTCGGCGTCGGCGTCGGCGTCCGCATCGGCGTCGGCGTCCGCATCGGCATCGGCATCGGCATCGGCATCGGCATCGGCGTCGGCGTCCGCATCGGCATCCGCGTCGGCGTCGGCGTCCGCATCGGCGTCGGCGTCAGCATCCGCGTCAGCATCCGCATCGGCTTCGCCCCCACACTCCGACGCATCCGCGTCAATCCACGACTGAAGTTCATCGATGTATTGTTGTTCCATCAAGCCTGCGGGCGGCATATCGGTCAGCACACGTTGATACAAGACACTGGCTTCCGAGTCGCCCGGCACCACAATTTGTCCACCTGTATTGCTGGCCATCCCCACCATCTCGCACGGGTCATCCAGCTCGAGGTTCAGTCCGCCTGCTGCGGAACTGGCGTTATGACACGTCGTGCAATTCGCCTCCAAGATCTTGGAGACGTTCTCACCGGCCGGGGCGCCGGTATCCAAAGTCACTTCGACGGTATGCGACTTGAAGTTCGTGTCGTCACAGGCAACGCCGAGCGCCAAAAGCACAAAAAACATGGGGCCTCCACTTTTTTCTCATCCCTGAGTCCCAAAAGAATAGCACGAGCTCAAGCGCTAAACGGAACCAAATAGGCCCAACGCCGTACCGGTCACCACTCAAAAAACAGCGACCAAAAAAAAGCCCGTCGCAATGCGACGGGCAAGTGGTCGGGGAGACAGGATTCGAACCTGCGACATCCTGGTCCCAAACCAGGCGCGCTACCAGACTGCGCTACTCCCCGAGCAGGGTTGCCCACTAATACTTGAAAGCCAATTGGTCGAGCGATTCACGCAATCCGAGCCAGTCTTTGTCGCCATAAACTGCTCGGACTGGGCTCAAAGGACCGCGAGTCTTGCAACGCGTCCCATATCTCTTGGGTCCCCTCAATGAGCATACGCACGCGGGTTTCTGAAAGGACATCACGTCCCTTATTCGAGTCCGGTCGGAATCGATACCGACCCCGAATCCCTAGAAAATTCCCCACATGCTTGATCAACTGAATGTCTTCGATGAGATCGCGATACCGCACCAACACAATTCGATCGCCATGAGACGGCAACATGTCCAGTACTAGCCGGTTGCGCGCACACCATGAATCGACAAACGCAGACTCCTGACCTCTAAACTCAGTCCAGCGTTCAATGTGAGACGCATAGCAATTGACCGGATCCCGATAAATCCACACCACTTTCAAATCGTGGGCCGAATACTCGTCAAAAACATCCGCCAGTGACCGCCGCTTGATCTCACTGATGGGCTTGATCAGCACCGGACCCTGATGATTCGACAGCACCCCGCGCACCTCCGGTTCCGGTCTCAACATCATCGAATCGAAGACCGCACTGGTATGGGCCTCGTTGTAGGCGGCCACAGCACCAACCCGCAACGACCGAAACAGCGCATTGGTTCCCGACCGCTGAACGCCCATGATGAAAACCAGCGGCGTCGTCATGGGGCCCCACCATTCGCCGCGCGATCCAGCTCCGATAAGATCCGTTGAGCGTGTTCATCCGGGCGACGCGTTTCTTGAACATGCTGCCGACCTTGGTTTCCCAGTCGTCGGCGTCGGTATGGATCGCGAGCCAAAGCCGCAATGGCCCGCGCCATGGCCTCGGCATCACCCTCCGGAACGAGCACTCCATTGTGACCGTCCGTGATCAACTCCGGAATGCCGCCAACAGGTGTTGTCACCACACACACGCCCCGAGCCATGGCCTCCAACAACACGACGGGCACACCATCCTCATCGCCGTCATCCGCGTGCCGACACGCCAGCGCAAAAATATCGACCCCCGCCGCGTAACAGGCGTCAATAGTCGAAAAGTGGGTCTGCCCAAAGGCCTCCAAACCGGCCATGGGTCCTCCCACCTCCTGCTCGCTCGCTCCAAACACACTCCAACGGTGTGGAACACCCAATTGTTCCATGGCTAAACGCATGACAGGATAGCCTTTTTTGGGTACACAGCGGGCCACCGTCAGCACATGAATGGGGCCCTCACTGCCCGGACTCATCGGCTGCGAGTCGATCGATATCGGGACGACAGCACTCGACCGGCCGCCTTTGTCTTCGACCAAAGCCCGCGTGTGCTCAGAGATGGTCACCACCCGGTCGGCTCGATTCAAAGCAAACTGCGCCATCGGACCCGGTACGAGAATCCCCCGGGCATGCACGGTCACCACCAGAGGGATCTTTGCCACCGAGCACGCCACTGCAGCCAAGGCCGCCGAAAACCCGAGAAAATGAACGTGTACCACCGTCACCCCTCGCGTTCTCCACTGTCGCGCCAACCAAGCGGCTCGCCGCAAATCTTTCTTTCGGCCGCCCATCGACACCCAGTGATCGAGGACATCCGCCGGGATTCGATCCGATCGCAACACCGCGTGCGCGGTCGGCACCCAGTGGATCCGATCGGGATCTAAAATTCCATGATCCGGCTCGGTCGTTCGGCTCAAGGCATAGGCGTCCACGGTGGCCGCGTGAGACTGCAACAGCGCAATCTCGCGATACACAAAGGGGTTGGACACCGTGGGATAGCGTCCCAACAGATACGCGATCCGCATCCCATTATCCGACCTGTTTGTTGCCATGATGATGTACAAGTATCACCAGGTACCGATGCAAGCCTTCAGGAACTGCAGGAGAGCGTCGAGCAACCCGGCTTGTTGCGCGCCCAGCACAGACACCGACCCCCTCTTGCACCACATGACGCCTAAAAAGCTTTGATACACTCGATATCCATGGCCACCCACACCCCACGACTTTGATGCCCGAAGACATGCCATCCGCAGGCTCAGCCCTACGACGCTTCATCGTCGCGATACTGTTCTGGGGCGCATTTACGCTTGGCGCGCTGTTCGGCGCCGGGTTTTGCGTCTGGATGGTCATCTACAACAGCAGCAATGGTGAATGGAGCAGTGCCGCATTTATGGCTGGGGTGGGACTGCTGCCGAGCACGTTCTTCGTGTGGACCCTCAAAAACGGGCGCTTGGATCTCAAGGAACGTTGGGCGCAAGTACAGGCCTCCAACGACGCAGTTCTTGACGGCGGAGTCGCGCTCGTTGCCACAAGTGCCATACCAAGCCCGTTGGGTGCCACAGGACAAATCGGTTTTGTGATCTATCTGTTCACGCTCCACCCCCTGTGGATCACTCGGGTCCGGGCATCCATAGAGTCCAATCAACACGATTGGATCACGTTGCTCATTGTCGTCACGGCATTGGCCTTGGAGCACTGGGGTGGCGATGGTCTGCTTCGGACCATCCCACGACCACCTGCAGGGCTGGGCACCCTTCCCACGATGGTCCATGGCTTGAGCCGAATGGCGCGTATGGGCTTTATGACATGTTTTCTTGGGATGGGCCTGGCAGCGGCGGGGATCCTTCAAGTGGAGGACTCCGCTCTGGTCAACAACGGGCGAACGGCGGGCATCGTCATGGGTATCTTGCTGTTGATGATGACTCGGGAGGCCTGGCTGGGTACACGGTTCGGATCCAGATCTGTCGAGCCTCAGCGCCCCCGAATCACCCATGAGGTCGCCCACTGGTTGGGTGCGATTCTCATGTACGCAGTCGTTGAGGTCTTGCTGTTTAGCGATGGTCCCATGCGGGATCTTGAGGGCGGATGGTTTTCCGTAGCTGCCGGCGCTGGCATCCTCTTCCCCATCTTCTGGATCCCGCTCCAGTTGCCCCAATTCATACGGCACCTCGCCTCCACGTCCACGATCCGTCAGGAGCTGAGCTGGTGGAGTGGCAACGCTATGGTCATCGTTGCAGTCGGCCAGCGATACTGGTCCGGGTGAACGAATGACATCGGGACTCGCCTCGAAAAAGACGCGATCCGCATCCCCTTATCCGACCTGTGTTTTGCCATGGTGATGTACAGGAATCACCGGGTACCGATGCAAGCCTTCAGGAACTGCAGGAGAGCGTCGAGCAACCCGGCTTGTTGCGCGCCCATTCGGGCCGCTTGTCCCCTAAGGTGGGGTGCTCTGTACTGATGTCATAGGGGGTTCTTGCCGCATCCAAAAGGATGTGAACCTGGCTAAAATCACCGGCTTCCGCCTTTTCTATGGCCTCTTGAGCCAGGTAGTTCCGCAACACAAACCATGGGTTGTAGGCGTCCATTCGAGCCTGCCGATCGCCATGGGGAATTCCCTGTACTCGGTCGAGATAACGACCCAACCAAATCGTCCATGCTTTGAGCGTCTCGTCCGCAGGATCGCCATAAAAGGCGTCCATCAAAGGACTCAAGTCCGTCGCATCGGTCACCTTCGACAAACCCCTGAACAGAATGGTCATGTCCGTCTCGGTCCGCTGCATCAATTCGGTCAGATCCACCCACAACGCATCGTCCGCTTCACCCTGGTGGTGATCGAGTCCCAACTTTCCGGCGATCATATTTTCTGCCGACCGCTTCCAGGCCTCTTCGTAGTCGGTCATGCAGGCTTTGACGGCATCCATGTCATCGATCAAGGGATACAGGGCCTCGGCCAAGCGAAGCACGTTCCAGCCACCGATCTGCGGCTGCAGACCAAAGCGATACCGACGCGCACCAAAGTCCGTCGTATTCGGTGTCCATTCCGGATCATAGTTATCGATCCATCCGTACGGCCCGTAGTCGATCGTGAGGCCCAACACTGACATATTGTCCGTGTTCATCACCCCATGCACAAAGCCCACTCGCATCCATTCCGCCATCAGTCGAGCCGTGGATTGCGCCACCTCCGACAAAAAGCGAGTCGCCGAGTCTTTACTGACGGAACCCAAGTGGGAGAAGTGATGATCAAACGTGTATTGAAGAACGGTCTTGAGGGTATCGATATCGCCCCGAGCCGAATGAATTTGATAGCTACCAAAACGCAAAAAGCTTCGCGCCACTCGGCAGACAATCGCCCCAGGTTCTGGACGCTCATAGCCGTTGTAAAACATGTCCCTCATCACAGGGTCGCCGGTTTGCACCAAGCTCAGCGCACGGGTGGTGGGAATGCCCAGATGATGCATCGCTTCGCTGCACAAAAACTCTCGTATCGACGACCGAAGCACAGCCCGTCCATCGGCGAAGCGGGAGTACGGCGTCGGGCCGGCACCTTTGAGTTGGAGTTCGTAGCTGACCCCCACATCGTTGACGACCTCGCCCAAGGTGATCGCTCGTCCATCCCCCAACTGGCCCGCCCAGTTCCCAAATTGGTGGCCGCCATAACAAGCCGCATAGGGCGCCATTCCGTCCACGACAGCGTTTCCGCCCATGGCATTGGCGAATGCATCCGACTTCAAAATGGCGTCGGAAATCCCGAGCTCACTCGCCATTTCTGAAGAGACCGCAAGTACTGTTGGGGACGCCACGGGCGTGGGTTCCACTCGAGAATAGGCCGCTCCGCGGACCTGCCGCGTCGAATTGCCCTCGGTTGGATCACCGGGGAGTTCCGACACAAAACTGGTCGCCCACTGAAGCTCCTCAAGTCGGGTTGCAGACATATTGGTTAGCCTCGACGCGTGAGCTTGTTTCGAATCGACGCCATATCGATCCGACCCACACGCGTAAAGCGATCAATCATTTTGTGGCCGGTGTGGGCCAGGTCCAACAAACGTTGTGCACGGGTCGCCACGAATCGACCTTCCAACATTTCACTGGGCACAGAGGATCGTCCTTGTTCATCGATCAGCCGAACCGCAGTCTCCAGCTTTTGGATCGTAGTTCGCACCAAAGTGAGTTCCCGTTCACGAAAGACGCGGGTCACCATTTTGAACACATCGGTTTCCGCCTCAAAGCAACGGCGACTTCCCGAACGTCCAGCGCTCCGAACGACTCCCCAACTCTGCAGATCGGTCAACGTCATCGACACACTGCCCACACTCAGCCCCGTTTCTTCCACGATCTCAGCCGATGTGAGCGGTCGAGGGGACAAATATAAACAGGCCCATACCCGACCCATCGATGGCTTGAAATTCCAAAAGGCCATCAAATCACCCACAGCTTCGGCCACAACACTTCGCGCCTCGCGAAGCGCCTTCGCGGCATCCGCCGCAGCGGCGTGAGTCGTTTGAGTGTGAAGCTGCATGGCCTTTTTGGGTGTTGGACGTTATCTAATGACCGATTTCAATCGTGGTTGAAATATTCCGCCACTGGACAGAGTTCAAGCAAACGGGGCAACACCCATGCAAATCCAAGCCAGCCGACCGGCTCCATCGGGACTCCACGCCGGAGCCCCTCGGACAACGATCGCCGACATTGGCGGTGTTTTTGATCTCGTCTCTGAGGAGATGGGTCTCGCCGAAACTGAGATTCACAACCAACTGCAAGTGACCATCCCCGCCGTCTCCGAGATCGGGAGATATCTCGCGCTTGCGGGTGGAAAACGGCTTCGACCGCTGCTCACCATTTTGGGAGCGAGAGCGGCCGACTTCCAAGGCGATATCGGAAGCTTGGGTGCCATCGGTGAACTGCTTCACCTCGGCAGTCTCTTGCACGACGATGTGGTCGACGAAGGCCAAGAACGTCGCGGTAAAAAAGCCGCTCAAAGGGTGTACGGAAATCCCGCCGTCATCTTGACGGGTGACTACTGCGTCGCTCGGGGTCTGCTTTTGGCCGCAGAGCATGGCGGTCATGAAGCAGTCACGCGACTGGCCTGGACCGTCACCGCCATGTCCGAGGGCGAGGTCACGCAGTTGCTGAATCGAGGAAATCTCGATCTCGATGTCGAGACCTATATGAACATCGTCTACAAAAAGAGCGCCACGCTCATCGCATGGTGTGCGGCAGCGGGTGCGTGGGGTGCGGACGATGAGGCGGCAGCGAAAGCGCTGTACACCTACGGCTTAAGCGTGGGCACTGCATTTCAGATTACCGATGATGTGCTCGACTACACCGGCGACCAGGCCGATACGGGTAAGCGTTGTGGTCAAGACTTGGCCGAACGCAAAATGACCTTGCCGCTCTTGATCGCCATGGAGCGTATCGATGGTCTTCGAGACCAGCTTCGTCAGGGTGACCCTTCCCCTGAGGACATTCCGGCCCTGCTGGATGCGGTTCAGTCCATTGGCGCCACAGAAGAAGCCCTGCGTCGAGCCCGGAATCTAGTCGACGAAGGTCTCGAAGCCCTCACCGAACTGCCTGAAAGCCCCTATCGAACGGCGCTCGAACAACTCGCTCACCACCTGGTGGATCGCATCGCATGAGTGACACTCACTCCAAAGCACCGGTGGCCGGTGCCGTCGACAGAGCTCCCGCTGTGCAAGCGATGTTCGATGATTTGGCACCCAAATACGATCTGGGAAACCGCGTATTGAGCCTTGGGCTTGATCAATGGTGGCGACGCCAAGCCATCGACTCTTTGGGCTCACAACAGACCGGTACTCTTCTGGACTTGTGTGCCGGCACGCTCGATCTCACCCGAGCACTGGTCAGTAACGGCGCACAATTTGTCCACGCCGCTGACTTTTCGGAGCGCATGCTGGCGGTTGGCGAGCAAAAAATGAACGTGGGCGAGCCCTACAAAATCCATTGTTGCGACGCCAGAAAACTTCCTTTTGAGGATGCCAGTATGGACGGCATCATCGCGGGCTTTGGGCTCCGAAATGTCCCCGAGGTGCACATCGCCCTCGAAGAGTGTGCGCGCGTTTTGAAGCCCGGCGGCCAAATCGCCATTCTGGATTTTTTCCAGCCTGTGGGCCTGATTCCGAGACTCCTTCAAGGCACCTACAACAAGATTGTCGTGCCCATCGTAGGGGGGTTGATCACCGGTTCCGGCGCCTCCTATCGGTACCTCAACCAGTCGATCGATGCCTTCTGCACCGCCGACGCGTTCGTGGGCATGTTGAACGAGGTCGGAATCGATGCCACCGCTAAAACCATGTTCCCTCCGGTAGCCCACCTCGTCGCTGGGAGTCGCCGTGTCGAGTAAAAACGGCTCCAACGCTTGGCTTCGCATCTGCCAACCCATGGCGGATATGGATCCGTGGGATCTTCTGGAGCCGTTGCAAGCGGACGGCGTGCGACTGATGGCTTGGTCTTCACCGGATGGATCGCAGAGTTTTGTGGCGATTGGAGAGGTCTCTGAATTTCGTCCCCAAGGCCAAGGTCGGTTTGAAGAATCAAAGTCGTGGTGGACCCCCATTGTCAGCACCATCAAAACCACCGATCCAGACGGACGAGCCGTCACGAGCAATGCGCCCCTTTGTTTGGCTGGCTTCGCCTTCCGGGCCGATGCGAATCGAAGTGATGCCTGGTCCGCATGGGGAGACGGTGCGCTGTGTGTGCCCGAAATCGTGGTGTGGCGCAGCCATGGACAGACCCAGGCCAACTTCACTATCCGCACCCCGTCACCGAGCCATGAAGGCACTCTAAAATCGCTTCAAGACAAACTGGAAGACTGGGTCACACGGGTCCAACCGGCCTACCAAACCCACTCTATCGAAGCGACGGAGACGGACACGACCCCTGAGGATGCCAGCCGACTCTGGCAAGAACGGGTGCGTGCTGCACAAGAAAAGATGGCGACAGGACATCTACAAAAAGTCGTCCTCGCTCGGTCCGCCGCATTTGTGCCTTCTCAGACGCAACGGTTCGACCCCCTGGCCACGGCACGATCTCTCCGGGAACGCCAAACGCGATCCACGACCTTCCTGATTCGTCGAAAAGACGGTCAGGCTTTCTTGGGCTCATCGCCCGAGGTCCTGGTTCGATTGGAAAAAGGGCGTGTGGAAACTGTGGCCTTGGCCGGCACACGGCGCCGCGCTCAAGAATCCGAAGTCGAAGATGTCGCTCTGGGGACAGCGATGCTGGAAAGCATCAAGGACCGAACGGAACAAGACTTGGTGGCCACAGCCATCGTGGATGCCCTCCGCCCCCATGTCAGCGACATCGAAGTGCCTCAAAAGCCCGAAGTCATCAGCCTGCCCGATGTGCAACATCTACGCACGGCGATTCAAGGGACGCTATGCGACAACTCGACGATTTTCGATCTGGTCGCACAACTGCACCCCACACCCGCTGTCGGTGGTCTTCCACGACAAGCAGCACTGAACTGGCTGGATGATCACGAGCAACTGGACCGCGGCTGGTACGCCGGCCCTATCGGATGGATCGGGGCGCATGGAAATGGCGAATTCGTCGTGGCCATTCGATCGGTATTGATGGGCCCTGAAGTCGCTTCGGCCTTCGCGGGTTGCGGACTGATTGCCGATTCGGTTCCCGAAGATGAGTGGGAAGAAAGTCAGATCAAGTTGCAGACCGTTCGCCAGGGACTTGCCGTCGAAGACCACATGGGCATGGACCGGTGAACACAGCGCAACTCAACCGTCGTCGAGCGGTACAATTGGTCGATACGGCCATCGCGCTTGGGTTGCGTCATGCGGTCATTTCACCTGGAGCCCGAAACACACCTGTAGTTCTGGCTTTGCATGACGCCCGTGAAGCGGGCAAACCGATCGCGCTGCATTCGGTCATCGACGAACGGGCTGCCGGCTTTTTCGCTCTCGGAATTGCCCGACGAACAGACAGGCCTGTTCTGCTGTCGTGTACATCCGGATCGGCGGCGGCACACTATTTCCCCGCGATTGTGGAGGCTTCTGAAGGGCAAGTCCCTCTGATGGTGGTGACGGCCGACAGACCGGAAGAACTGCAAGATTGCGGAGCCCCGCAGACCATGCCCCAAGCGAATCTGTATGGTCAGCAAGTCCGATACGGCATCAGTCTCGATGCCCCCAGCGCCGTCAACGACATCAAAACCGTGGCCAGGGTGACCCGGGATGCCTGGAGTGCGGCGATTCAATCCGCCCCCGGGCCGGTCCACATCAATCTCCGATTCAGAAAGCCGCTTTGGGCGCCCGACAGTCCCGTATTCCAGCCCGTCCCTATCCAGTCATTCGACCGTCTTCCCTTGGAGCTGACCCCAGACGTCACGACGCGTTTTATCGATGAAGTTCGTGACAAGCGGGGCATTATTGTGGTCGGCACAGATTCCAGCCAGAGGCTGAATACCGAGGCCGTCGTGGCGCTGGGTCAACAGTTGGGCTGGCCCATTCTTGCGGATCCGGTCAATGGATTGCGGTTTGGGGCCTCGGGGCCCATTGTTCGGCATCACGACACTCTTCTTCGATCCGAACGGTTCCGCGATGCCTTCATCCCGGAACTGGCCATCACCATCGGGGGAACCAGCAGTTCTCGCCCTCTGGAGCACCTACTTCGCGCGACTCCTTGCATCGCCATCAACGATTCTGGGCGCCGGTGGGATCCATGGGGAAGCGTGAAATGGACCATCCAAGCGGACGTGGATGATCTTCTGAGCGAGGTCTCCAAGGCATCCATTCCACCCACAACAGAGAATTGGTGTACCCGTTGGTTAAAGGCCGACGCCACGGCCCAAGCCGCCATCCAAACCCTGTGTGCAGACGGCTTATGGGAAGGCAGTATCGCCCACCAAATGGTGGCCAACCTGCCGCAAAATACGCTTCTCAGAATCGCGAGTAGCATGCCGATCCGCGACATGGACAGCTTCGCCGTCAACGACGGAACGTCCATCGCAGTATCCAGCAACCGAGGGGTGAATGGCATTGATGGAACCATCGCGACAACGTTTGGAGAAGCGCTCGTCCACAACGGTCCCACCGCCGTATTGATGGGCGATCTCAGCTTCATCCATGATGCGAGCGCATTGCTGACCACACCGAAGCCCGAAACGCCCACGGTCATCACCGTCGTGAATAATGCCGGGGGCGGAATTTTCGGCTTTCTGCCGATGAAAGACCATCCCACTGGTTTTACGCCCTGGTACATCACGCCGCACAGCCATGATATCGCTGCCATCGCACGTGCTGCAGGTATCGAGACCACCGAGCCCACCACGCTTTCCGAGTATGTAGAAGCGCTTAAGACCGGGATCGAATCCCCGGGTGTCACGCTGATTCACGTTCAGATCGATCGAGAATTGAGCACCCAAAAGCATACCGAGACCTGGTCCTCCATCTGCCAAGCCATCGAGTCGACCCTATGAGTCGGCCCTCTGCTCTACAAGCATGGTGGTTGGCCGCTCGACCCAAAACCCTCGCTGCGGGCTTAGTCCCCGTCTTGGTGGGAACCGCCGTTGCGCATCAATCGGGAGGCGTGGTCGTCCTCGCCGCCCTCGCCTGTGCGGTGGGCAGCATCCTCATCCAGATCGGCACCAACTTGGCGAACGACTATTTCGATGCCAAAAAAGGCGCAGATACAGACGATCGATTGGGGCCGGAGCGGGCCGTTCAAAAGGGCTGGATCAGTCCGCGAGCCATGGCGGTCGGCACGGCCATCACCTTGACCCTCGCCTTTGGAGTGGGGCTCTACCTGATTCATCTCGGCGGATGGCCCATTGCGGCTATCGGGGTGGCCAGTTTGATCTGTGCCATCGCCTATACAGGTGGGCCCTTTCCCCTGGCCTATTTGGGCCTTGGCGACGTATTCGTCTTTATCTTTTTCGGCTTAGCGGCCGTGGTGGGCACCACCTGGGTACAGACTCACACCGCGCCCCCTTCGGCGTGGATTGCAGGTGCAGCCACCGGACTGCTGGCTACCGCCATTTTGGTGGTCAACAACCTGCGAGACCGTCATACGGATGCGATCGCAAACAAACGCACCTTGGCCGTCCGATGGGGAGCCAAGGCCGCACGCATTGAACATGCCGTCCTTATTTCTGGGGCTTTTTTACTGGTTTGGCTGGCCAGCGGACTGGGTTGGGCGCCCCTCGCGTGGTCTGGTCTCAGTCTTCTTTGCTTGCCGTTGGCCATCCATGAGATTCGATCCGTGCACAAGAAGGACGGTGCAGATCTCAACCCTCATTTGGGCGGTGCAGCCCGGTTGGAGCTGTTTTTCGGTCTCGCCCTCGTTGTCGGCAGTGTGCTGTGATCCAGGTGTTTCCGATGACCCTACCCTTGGCGTCGACCTTCAAGACGTCCAAGGGAAGCGTATCGCAACGCACCGGATTCTTGGTTCGTGTAGAAGTCGATGGCGTCGTGGGCTGGGGAGAAGCCTCACCCTTTCCTGGATTGAGTCGGGAAACCATGGACACCGTGCAAACGGAATTGGCGGGCATCCACCATCAATCCGTCGACTTGCCGACAGGCCTGAAGGGTGTCCATGCCTTGGTCTACAAATGGGTCTCTTCCCCCTCTGCTGCTCACGGCTTCGGCACTGCCCTACTCGACTGTATGGCTCAAATTGCGGGGGTTCCGCTATCCCGATTCCTCAACAAAAATGTGCGGAGAGAAGTGCCCATCTCCCATTTATATACGGATTCAGACGCCCTATTTCATGCGGTGATGCTGGGAACCCAAACCGTAAAAATCAAGGTCGGTATGGGGTCGGTGCAGCACGATATTGAACGCATACGACAAATCCGCGACATCGCAGGCCCAGACATCCAACTTCGCTTGGATGCCAATGGGGCTTGGTCAGAAGATGACGCTTCTCACATGATATCGAACATCCAAGAGTTCAATGTGTGCTGTATCGAAGATCCTGTGCATGCAGAAAACCTCGATGCCATGGCGCGGCTTCGTGGTCGAGGCATCGACATCGCAGCAGACGAAGCCCTTTATTCTCCTACTGCCTTGCAGGAGGTCATCGATCGTCAAGCCGCAGATGTGGTGGTGGTCAAACCCATGCGGGTCGGCACGCCGCTCACCGCCTTGGCCATGATTGCCTTGGCAAACGATGCGGGACTCGACAGCTTTGTCACCACCACAATGGATAGTGCAGTCGGCAGAATGACCGCGCTCCATATCGCAGCGGCAGCCCCTACTTCGGGACTTCGTGCATGCGGTCTGAACACCGGGCAATGGCTCGATTCGGATGTGGCAAAAATGCCCGACATGACCGGGTCTCATATCAACGGTCCAGAACAGCCCGGACTCGGCCTCACGGTGAGCCCATGAGTGGGCCTCGCTTGACCGATGCTTCCAACACCGGGTCCGCTGCTGACTTCGAAGCCGCCGTCGCCCGTCGCGTGAAGGTACTTCGAGACCAAGGCGCCCATGATGCGAACATATGGGCATTCCCCGCCCCCATCTCTGCCGATTCCGTATGGACCTTCCATGCGCTGAAGCAACTGGGGGTGGTGGCCTTACCCACTCCGCCCCAATGCACAGCGAGTCTCCGTGCCGCTTATGCAGCGGCTGTAGACCTTCCGACCGAGGCTCACACCCAACTGAGATTGCTGACTTCGGGGAGTACGGGCCAGCCATCTGTCGTCGACCTCACCACAGCCCAACTGGACGCCAGCGTCTCAGCCAGTCAATCCCGTTTGGGGTGTGATGCCACCGACCGATGGCTGTGCTGTCTGCCGCTTCATCACATTGCAGGCATCTCTATTTTGTGGAGGACAGCCCAAGCGGGAGCAACGGCAGTTTTGCAGCCAGACTTCGAACCCCGAGCGGTCAACCGGGCGATCGACGATCAGGGCATCACGATGATCTCCCTGGTGCCATCGATGCTAAAGCGTGTACTGGATGACCGAAACGGACGTGGATTTCCCGATAATCTTCGCGTCATTCTTCTTGGGGGTGCTCCCGCGTCGTCCGCGCTGATCGACGAATGCCGAGCCATCCAAGCACCGGTAGCATTGACTTGGGGCATGACAGAAACGGCTTCACAGGTGGCCACCCGCATGCCAGGAGACCTCCGTAGAGACCCCGACGTGGGCCTTCCTTTGCCTGGACACACCGTCTCCGTCGAAGACGGGTATTTGGTGGTTCATGGGCCCATCGCTCCATCGGGACGCTTCGTCACGAACGACCGGGGTCACCTCGACACCGAGGGTCGGGTGATTGTGGTGGGTCGAGGTCATCGTTTCATCATCTCAGGCGGTGAGAACGTCGATCCTATACGCGTCGAATCCATCCTGAAGGAGCACCCCAATATCGACGATGCCGTGGTTATCGGTGTAGACGATGAACGGTGGGGGCAGCGTACAGAAGCCTTTTTGGTCGGGGACGCGTCCGCCCATATCGACGACTATATCCGAGCCAAATGCGAACCTCACGAGCGGCCGAAGCGGATCCACTGGATGCGCGAACTTCCGCGAACTTCACTGGGTAAGATCGATCGGGGCGCCCTTCTGAGAGAGCCGTCACGCTAGCCGGACGCAATCACTTGGCTGAGGGCATCGATAAGACCCTCGGGCGCCTCGCATCCGCGAAAGTCTTCTAAGGATACGAAGGCATGCCGCATGCCTACACGGGTGCGCTCCGTGCCTTCGGCATCCAAGAGGCGATACTCAAATGCCACACTACGGTCCGAAAACTCACGAATGGTCGCGTGCACATGGATGCGTTCAGACAACCGCCACGGTTGTTGGTAGTCCGCTTCGGTATGGACCAGCGGCATGCCCCATTTCCCAGCGGTAAACACCGCACTTGGAGGGTATCCAGCCGCCGTCATCAACTCTTCATAGGCTTCATGGGCGATTTCATACACACGGCTGAAATACATGACCTGAGCGGCGTCCACTTCCGCAAACCGGACAACACGTTCATAAACGAAAGCCATCGGAGAAAACCTTATGCTCAGTGATAAACAGAGGGCGAGATAACCATATAGGTAGTTCCCGCATCCGATGCTGTGGAATCTCTGAGATAGGCACCGATCAAGAAATCACTCAGCCCATCGGCATCAAAGTCACCGTTTCCGGCGATGGAGTAGCCACTGGAATCCGCCAAGGATTCTCCGGTGAACGAGAAGTCGGTATCGCTCAGGGTCATGGAGCCGCCATCGGTGGGAATGCTTGCACCGAGTACAAGATACGTCCGTCCGGCACTCGACCCGCCGGCGTCGTTCGCGTATGCGCTGATGAGCAAGTCTCCCCGACCATCGGCATCCACATCGCCCGCGTAGGCCAAATCGTGTCCGGCACGGTCACCGGCCGCTTCGCCACCGATCTTGAACCAGGCGTCTTCCAGGTTGAAGGTCCTGAAGATGGGAAGCGCTCCGCCATTGATGACGTAAACGAGACCGGAGTTGGATCCGAAGGTGTCCTGACCCTTACCGCTGATCATGAAATCGCCGTACCCGTCCTTGTCCAAGTCTCCCAAGCGTGCCATCGCATGGCCAGACAAGTCGTTGCTATCCTCACCATTAAACAGCCACTCGGCGTCAGCACTGAGATTGTGTTCTGTGCTCACGATCGAAGCGGCGGTGAACAGATAGGACCGCCCGGACTTTGTTTCGCCACCCACATCGTTGGAGGGAGCGGCAATCAGAATATCCACGGCACCATCGGCATCGACGTCACCGACCGACGTGAAGCGGAGCC
>Ga0163180_10000956_pt1 | contig 16443 bp, 12 predicted proteins | sample AtlANTMetagenome_2_FD_109647 | JGI IMG/M metagenome (GOLD analysis project Ga0163180, IMG submission 109647) | Marine eukaryotic phytoplankton communities from the Atlantic Ocean - Atlantic ANT 4 Metagenome | ecosystem: Environmental > Aquatic > Marine > Oceanic | place: North Atlantic Ocean...
CTGTTGCCACTCGTCGAATTTGATCCGTCGGTCCTCGAAAGGCACTTTCCCGATCGATAACGCCAGACGGATCTTCTCCGCTGGACCTTGGATGTCAAAGTACTCCAGTTTCAGGGAGCTTGGAAGCGGCGTCGTCGCGGTCATCTTTACAACGCTTTTTGGGTGGGAGTGTACCGTGTAAGGAGTATTTATTCTTAAGTTCTCTTCCATCATTTCCGTTACTTTTTCTTTTCTTTTTTTTTGTTTGGTCATCACTTTTCAGAGATTCAAGACCCTAAACAATAGACGTGAGAAGAAAAAAAAAGGGAAAGGAAAAGGGAGGAATACTTTTGGAAGCACACAAAACTGACGGCTCTCTCTTTCTTTCTTTCTTTCTTTCTTTCCCTCGACGACCCCGAACGTAATACTACTACTGCTACTTTTTTTTCTTTGAGCACCGCAGGGACGACGACGAGACGCTTTTGCAGAACAACCGAGCTCGATGCCGTTGCGGCATCTGAAAAAAATCCAAGTGCAGTTCAACCCGAGGGATCATCGCGCGACGGCCATCAGAGAATTCTTAAACCGCATTTATTCACCGCGAGCGCGGAAGTCGAACCCAGAGTGCGACGTGTCCCATAAAATCAGAACGGACGACATGCCACCAGTCGTGGCGATTGAGTTTGAAAACGGCGCGAAAGAGCAGTTTAACTGTCACGCGTTAAAAGTCGAAGACATTGCCGGGAAAATAAAAGACATATCGGATTCTATGGAAACGAAAGCCAACTTGAAGGCGAGCGGTATCGCGGTGGAGGAGTTGAAGTTTGAAGCGGTAGATGGCAAGAAGAAGAAAAGTAAGAGCGGGAGTTATAAGTTTGTCGTTTAAAGAAAAAGACGAAAACAATGAACAATAACAACATCGTGTTGGCGGAAAGGGATCGCTTGCGAGCTCTAGAACGCGAAGCGAGGATACGCCGCTTTGAACTCGAACAAAGAAGACAACGACAAGTAGACGATGTGATGGATCAACCTCCCGGTGCACGAGCGTTGCAGGCGACGGCGACGGATAGACTCGGGTATTTACGACGACGCATTCGTATTGGTATTCAAAACGTTGCGAATAGAGGACGGAGCGAGAAGGAGAGAAGAGACCACGAACGCGCCCCGAATCTTCCAGAACGACCGGTCGAGGAGGTAGACGAACCACCGCAGTGTAGAATATGTATGTCAGACGTCAACGATGAAAATAGCGAGTTAGGTAAATTATTTTCTCCGTGCATGTGCAAAGGTAGCGTCGGTCTCGTCCACAGAAAATGCTTGGATCGATGGCGAACGCTGTCTTCCAATCCGCGCTCGTATTTCACATGTGATCAGTGTGGATACGATTACAACTTGGAGCGAACGGAATACGCGAAATGGCTTGAACGAGAGGAGTTACCAAATATATTTGCCGTGCTCGCAACCTTCGCTCTTGCGTTGACGATTGGTGTGGTGTTACGAATGATATCCTTCGCGCTGGTTCAAATCTTAACCTTTATTGGCAACCGCGTGCTCCCGAAAACCTCCCTCGACGCCTGGATTAGTCACAAAGGTCAATACCTCTACGTGGAGAATATATTTTATCGCGCGGTGTTATGGTTTCCCCCGTGGCGCCCGGAACGTTTACGGCTCGTCGCATTCCAAAACCAACTCTTCCCGGCAAGAGGCTTGGGGAAAATCTTCAACTGGTCTAGACTGATCCAAGTCTTTCCTTCACTCCCAGACCGCTTAGACGTGCTCGTGGGCGGGATTTTCACGTTAGGCATCACCTTCTTCCTGTACCACAATATCACTCGATTCCAACGAGACTTCCGGAACCACGCTGAACGAGTGGGTCCATCCATACTCTTCCTTTTGGTCGGCTCCGGCGGCCGAGGTTTGCGCATCCCCGTCGTCGTCGGTTTGGCGTATTCTTACGCGCTCTCCCACGAATTTGCTCGGGTAAAGTGTAAAGAGTTGCTCCAGAAGTTTGGAGAGATTGTCATGGAAGTCAGCAGAGAAGAAGAATAGAGAGATAGAGAGAGAGGATAGTTTTAATTCAGCAGCGTGCGTAGACGTAGTAGTAGATCAAAACGTATTTACGTACGTCCAACACACATTTCTTTCTTTCTTTCTTTGAACATGATTATTCAATTGAGAAATTATGTAGCTGTGAAAATTTTACGAAGACGCCGACTGTTCGTTGCTGGTGCTCAGATATAAACGCGTCCACGTTCTTTTGCCGCCGTCGACGGGAAGATTCCAGGTTTTTAGGCATTCCAAAAAAAGGGGTCTGCACTCCGCCGTCATGTCGTTCTTTCCCTCCTTCCGGCGAGCGTCGAAGATGACCGCGGAGAGAGCGTTTGGGCGTGGTGTTGTCTTTTGGATAAACGATGCACACATCGGGACGCCAGCGACCCCCCGACGTGTCTCCTCGACAAGGACGCAAAATTTCTCGGCGTCTTCCCGAGCGCGAAAAGAAGACTCGCACTGGAACGAGCGATTGGAAAAAGTTTTGGAACGAAAACTATCGGCACCAGAACCGACGTCGTCGATTGAATCGTGCGCAATCGACCCGAAGAAGAAAACCATCGTCGTCTTAGGCTCTGGATGGGGCGCGATTAGTTTCATAAAAGCGTTGGACAAAAAAAGAACCACGGATATGTTCAACGTCGTCGTCGTGTCGCCGAGGAATTATTTTTTATACACGCCATTGTTACCTGGAGTAGCAACTGGAGCGATTGAGACGAGATCGATCGTGGAAAGCATTCGGAGACCGATCGCGGAGAAAGGGTTTAAATACTACGAAGCAGCTGCGACCGGCGTGGACGCGCAGAAGAAGACGGTGTCGTTCACGAATAGATATTTAACGAGCGCGACGGCGACGAAGTGGTTGCCTAACGTCGGTGGAGTCAGCGGGGAAAGTGGGAAACACAAATCGCAACATTTTCAAATCAACTACGATTATTTAGTGGTCGCCGTTGGAGCGATTCCGAACACGTTTGGCGTGCCTGGAGTGGAGCAGCATTGTTTGTTTTTTAAAGAGGTGGCGCACGCCGCGCAGTTCCGGAGCCAAGTGAACGCGAGGTTTGAGAGAGCGGCGTTACCCGGGATGTCGGTCAGACAGATCGAGGATTTGTTGAGGTTTGTGGTTATTGGTGCTGGACCGACCGGAGTGGAGTTAGCCGCGGAATTGTACGATTTAGTGTATAACGACGTCGCCAAGACGTTTCCAAGACGGCTTTTGAAACACGTGTCTATTAATATTGTTGATTTACAAGATCGTTTGTTATCGACGTACGATAGGGACATTCAAAACTACGCCACAGATTTTTTCCAAAAGGCGAATATTAATTGTATTTTAAACACGCAAGTAAAAGAGGTGAGGCAGTGCGTCTTGACGGTGGCGGATAAGAACACAGGAGAGGAGAAAGAACTACCATTTGGAATGGCGGTATGGTGTTCTGGGATTAAAATGAACCCAGTGTGCGAGAAAGTGATGGATTCATTACCAGAAGGGTCGCAGCCAAACCGAAGAACGTTGTTAGCGGATAAAGCCATGCGAGTGAAAGGATCGAACGGGACGATCTATGGGATTGGAGATTGTGTGACGTTGGAGCCGAAAGCGTACCCGGCGACGGCGCAGGTGGCGAAACAAGAAGGGTATTATTTAGCGGATCGGTTCAATAAAGCTGCGGAAACTAGGAATTACGAGGTTTTGGACGACCCAGACACGGAGTTTGTGTACACGCATCGAGGTTCGTTGGCGTATATCGGGAAAGACGCCGCGGTGGCGGATATTCCAGGCGTGACTATTTTGAAAGGCATCGCGGCTGGTTTGTTTTGGAAAAGTTTTGAAACGGTCAGTCAAGTGAGCGTAGGGAACAGCTTCAAAGTTGGGTTTGATATGTTGCGAACGCGAATATTTGGGCGGGATATCAGTCGGTTGATGTGATAGAAGAAGGCGTTTGTGGTTTTATTTGGTTCACGTATAGTAAGTAGCTCTCACATTTTTCGTCGTGTTCACACCAAAAGTCGGTTATAATCGATCAAAAATTTCTTCATTTCGTCAAAAAATCGACTTCATCGGCACCATAATAGAATCATCATCATCATCATCATCATCATCATCATCATGAGCGACATGGACGAAGACTACGGGTTCGAATACTCGGACGAGGAGCAAGATGAGGAGCAGGTGGACGTGGAGAACCAGTATTACAACGCGAAAGGTGGGCGTTCTCTTCTTTTCGTGATTGAACGACGGCGTTATTGAATGAATTCTTCGTTTTTAGAAGGGAGTTTCGTCGTTTTTTTGTCCTAACGAACCTCTCTTTCTCTCCCTCTTTATGTGCGTGCGCGCGCGCGCGATTCCCTGGAACAGGATTGCTCGAAAACCCGGAGGACTTCGAGAAAGCGATCGAGGCTTTTGGGACGGTCGTGGTGATGGAAGACGAGAGCGGCGCACCCGGCGAGTGGGGGTTTAAAGCCGTGAAACAGGTGGTGAAATTGCGGTTGAAAAAGTGCGCCACGGATTCGTCTTCCTCTTCCGTCGACGAGAAGAAGAATAGGAAGAACGAGAACGTCTCGCTCGCGATTGAGAGTTTGGAGAAACTCTTAACCTACGTGGACTCGAAAGTGATGACGAAGAATAAATCGGAGAAGGTTTTGAACTCTTTGTTAGAAACTTTGAACCAAATGGAAGATCGAGATTTGCTGGAACGGTTTTACGAGAAGACTCTGAAAACGATGACAAGAGAGGTGAACGAACGGTTGTGGTTTAAGATTCAACTCAAGTTGTGCAAATTATGGCTGAAGTGGCAGAACTTTGCGGCGATGGGAAAGACGTTGAAAGAGTTGAAGCAATCGTGCGAAGACGAGAGTGGGAATTATGCGGCGAGTAAAGGGACGCAATTGTTGGAGGTGTACGCGATGGAGATTCAAATGTATACGGAGCAAAAGAATACAAAAAAGTTGAAAGAGTTGTACCGCGAGAGTTTGGCAATTAAGAGCGCGATTCCGCACCCTAGAATTTTAGGTATCATTCGCGAGTGCGGTGGGAAGATGCACATTGCTGAGAGGAACTTTGGAGACGCGGCGACGGACTTTTTCGAGGCGTTTAAGAGTTATGACGAAGCCGGGCTACCAAGACGGGTGGTGTGTTTAAAGTATCTCGTGTTAGCGAACATGTTGATGCAATCAGACGTAGATCCGTTCGGGTCTCAAGAGGCAAAATCGTTTCAAACGAACGAGGAAGTGAAAGCGATGACGGATTTAGTCCAAGCGTACCAAGCGAACGACATTGCGTCGTTTGAATCGCTGTTAGAGAAGCACAAGAAGAGCATTAGCGAAGACGCGTTTGTCGCCGAGCACATTCAAGCGTTGTTGGATAATGTTCGAACGCAAGTTTTGTTGAAAACAGTCCGGCCGTACTCAAAAGTAAAGTTGCCACATCTAAGTGAAGAGTTAAACATTCCTGAGAAGGAGTTAGAGTCGTTGCTCGTGAATTTAGTATTAGACGACGTCTTAGACGCAAAGATTAATCAAGTAACTGGGATGTTGGAGATTAACCGAGAGAGCATTGTGGACGCGAGCGAACAGGAGAAGGAACAGCAAGAGGAAGCGTTGGTTGGACAAAGTCAAGGAGGAAAAGAGCTTCAAAAGAAAAGCGAGGAAAGCGAGTACGATGCGCTTGATAAATGGAGCAACGAAATCAATAGGACGCAGGATATTCTGTTCGCCAACCTCTGTTAAGGCAGAACGCAATGCACGTGCAAGTTGTAAGATTTAGCTAGATACACACATTTTTGCTACGGAAGTATTAGTTTTAAGTATTATAGTTCAGAATTGAACAGCTGCTCCCCATCTGCTTCTTCTTCTTCAAACTGGTATTGCACCTCTGGTTGTCGTTGCTGCTCCTGATGCTGCTGATGCCAAGAGTTCAAGTTGATCACTTTCGGTTCTGGTTTCGTCGTGACATGCGAATACATGAGCAAAGCTACAGCAATACACAAAAAGAAGGCAAGAAGTATCTTCTTGACCTTATGTCGTCGTACTTTTTTCATTTCCTTCATCAAAGCCGCGCGTTTCGCGGCTTTGGCGGCGACTTTTACGACTTTTTTATCGATTTGAACCTCCTTCGAGGCCGATAATAATCGCTGTTGCTCTTCAAGCTTCTTGCATTTGAGCTCCAACTCCATTTGCAGTTTTGCTGCTTGCGTAGCTGCACTCGCGGCGGCCAAATCTTCGTTGATAGTTTTCATGGATTTAGAATTCTTCTCGGCTTTCTGCACGCTCGCCTTCAATCTTTCTTGCTTTAATTGTTGCTTTCGTGCTTTTAATTGCGCACCTTCGAGTGATTTTTCGCGCGCCTGAGACCGCGGAGACAACGAAGCGTCATTCGCATTGTCATTGATGTCACCTTTTGTGCTCAAAATCTCGAGAATGTGTTCGGGAACTTCCGCGATTTTCGGCACTTTTTCTTTCTCTTCGCTCTTGTGCACACCATCGACCGTCGATGGTGCCGCCGATGGTGATTTTTTCACACCATTTTTCTTCTGTTTCTCGTTACGTTTTTTCTTCGTCGCAACGACATTCTCGGTGGGTGATGATGACGATGCCGGCTTTTCTGCGTTTGGAATCGCCGCTGGAACAACTTCTTCTTCTTCTTCTTCTTCTTCTTCTTGCCTCTTCTTCTCTCTCTTCGCGTTTGATTTCTTCAGTTTTTCTTCAATTTTTGCCAATCTCTCTGCATCCTTCACCGCTTGTGCTTCCATCTTGCGCTCTCTCGCGGCCGATTGCTCTCGTTTGTTTTCAACCATATACCATTCGCGGTACGTTTCGCTCTCAATCATTTGAGCAATCAACTTATCGTTGTGGTCTTCACACTTCATTCTCGCTTCCGAAACTAGGTCAATGTCTTTCGAGTTGATCGAAGCTTGCACATCTCTGGTTAGCGATTTGAACTTGGCGAAGGCTTGGATTTCCTTCCTGACACTGGCTAACTCGTTGTATTTTGAGCTTCTCTCCTTCATAAACTTTGAACGCTTCTCTTTTAAAGATGTGATTGTTTCTGAAACAATCTTCATTTGCTCGAACGTCTCGTCGTGAGAATTTGCAATCGTCTTTAATCTTGTCTTCAAAACATCAATCGCTTCCGAGCACGCGTTCAAACGCGCTTTCAACTCGTCGCGACTTTCGCCAACAAGATTCGGACCAGTCGTTTGGCGCTTCTTCTCTTCTAACAATTCGACTTCGGTTTGCATTTTTCGCAACTTTTTCTGTTCTCGCAAAATCTTATTCTGCTCCAGAACCGACAAACTCTCGTTTTCCATCTTAATCTCCAAATCGTCCAACTTGGCCTCGAGCTTCGCCAAACTGTCCAACCCTTTCATCATTTGCGACTTTTCTTTCAAGCTCTTCTCGGCGTCACGCAACCCATCCCATCGATCGCGAATCGGTTTCACCAAGTCATTGGCGACTTTGACTTCCTCTCTAGATTTCTTCAACTCGACTCTTTTTGCGTCCAATTCAACCTTCAACTCCTGCGACTCTTTAACCTTAGCGTCAATTTCTAAGGTCAAACCTTTAATCTTCTCGTTCAGCACTTGATCTCTCTCTCTTTGCGCTTTTTGGTCGTCGTACTTCTCCGAGGTAGGCCTTGGCAATCTCGCCACCCAAATCGGTCGAGGTTTTACGAAAACCTCGTTCTGTCCCTTCGCGTTGTTCCCATAACCACTTTTGTTGTTCTTGTTGTTCTTCTTCCCGGTCGATTTCGCATCAACTCCGCCGTCTGAAACCAACTTCTCTTGGAAACTGACCGAATCTTGATCGGTGGGCCCGGAACTTTGCGACTCGCTCGTCTGGCCGTCGTTGCACAACGCCAAAGGACTCGTCGGGTCGTTCTTGTCCTCCTCTCCGTCGAGACTGTTCTTCGGTTTCGCGCTGAGTTTCTTAATCATTGCCAATTGCGGAGAAACTGAGCTCGGGTCGAACTCTTCCTCTTTCTCCGACGGGATGACAAGCGGCCTCAGTGCATTGCTCTTCGTCGGCAGCGCGGAGAAATTTTTCACCGGCAGCCGTTCGAGCGCGCTCGTCTTGTCAAGCGAAGAATTATTCTCTGCTGGCGATTTACTCATCCCGGCCGGGGTGGACGACGCGTTCGTTCTTTCTCGCTCTTTCTCTTGCCTTCGCGGCGTGTCTGTTGGTAAATCGGAGACGGAATGGAGACGCGATGCGTGAGTTTTCGTTTTCGGCGCGCTCTCGGTTGTCGCGGAGGGAAAAAACGAGGCACCCGATTAATTAGCGGCACGACACGCGCACGACACGACACGCGCTGCGCTGACTTGAAAAAATCATCGTTTTGCGCGTCGAAAAAAAGAGGGGGAAACGTACCGCCGGCGTCGTTTGGCGCGTTGTTGTTCGTCGACTTCTCGGCACCTTTCAAAGTGGCGAGAACGAAGTTCATCGGTTGTTGCTGCTGCTGCTCCTGTCGCTTCAAAGATGACGATGATTCCGCCATTCCGGGGACCGATTTCAAAGCGGACGATGATGAATTGATTGGTCGCTCTCAAAAAGGAAGTCGCGTCCTTTTCTTTCGCCTACAAAAAAGAAGAGCGCTTCTCGATCGATGACCTTTTGCGCGCGCGAAAAAGAAGACGGGGCCAACTTTTTTTGGCGAGCGATCTGTCGTCGGCGGCGGCTCTCTCGCGCGCAGGAAGAAAGACCGTTTTGCGCGTCGATGTGATGACGCGTTTTGTTGGAATGCACCGAATAAATTGTCGTTTCTTTTTTTTTTTTTTGCCTCGTCGGATTTTTATTGGTGGGCAAAGAAAGAAAGAAAGGCAAAGCGCTGGTTGTGGTCGCCGTCTGGCGAATTATTTCCTTGACCGACGACGCCTCAAACGAGAGGAAAAGGAAGTGCAAAGCTCCAAAGATCCATTGATGCACAAGTGCACAATTAAATAATGAAATGCACACGATTTTATGCAAGAGTTGGCGAGACGCGGAACGGATAGACGATGGGACGAACGTACATAAAAAAAACGCGGATATATTTGCGCGCGCGGAATATCTGTCTCTATTCTTCTAGTTCGCGCGCGCGTTCTATTTCAAAGGCTTCGAAGTGCTACAGATGGACTACCAACCGACGCCTCTCCAGAGCGCGCCGGCTTTTTCCAATTTTTCTCTCTCGTGTTTCGCGGCGTCTTCGGACGTTTTGATGTCTTTTTCGATGTTTTGGATGGCCTCGTTTATTTGCGCGAAATCGAACGTTTGTTCCTCGTGGGAGACGGTTTCGTCTTCTTCTTCGATGGATTCAGGGGGGATGTCCGAAACGCGGGATTTTAAGGCTTCGACGATGGTCCCGTCCATTTTGGAGAAGAGTAAAGTTTGCAAGTCGAGGTCAAGTCGGGCGAGGATTTTCGCCGCTTGGCTACGACGAGACGCCTCGAGAATCATGGCGATGGTTTTCGCAGTTTCACCAATTGCTGAAGAAGAAGAAGAATGACGTTTGACAGCTGCTCGAGAACCACTATTGCTCGTGTTGACCTCTTTTTGGGGAGGCGCGAGCATTCTCGCAAACACGCTGGCGAGCTTCTTGGTCGATAACGTTTCCACGGCGATGGAAGCTTGCAAAGCCGAAGACGCCAATAGGAGCTCCGCGATGTCCGCGTCTGGGAACCATGAGAGAAACGGTCGAAACGGTTGCTTGTGCGAATGACGCGGATGTTGCACGCCATCCTCTTTTGCATCGCTGTTTGTACTCCCTTGCGTAAAATGTGGCAAAATGCGATTCAACGCTTCCGTCTTATCGTTCAACGCCGCCAACACCGCCAATACTTTCCTCGGCGACCTCAAAACCCCTCGTTTAATCAACTTCAACGCCGGTAAAGTCGCCGTGTACTCTATAATCTCCTTCGCCCTTGTCGTATCTATGCTCAACAACAACAAACTCTGCTTATCCGCATCCGACACGCCGTTCAACAACAAATCTCTCGCTCGAATAGCGGGCATGCCTAAATTTTTCAGCATCGCCGTCTGGTCGTTAATCGATAATCTCGCAAAATTCACGTATGTTTCTTGCGGCAACGCGCACCCTTCTTCCTCGTCCATCCCTCCTGGGCAATTCATCGCGATGTCGTTCTCGTACATCTTCCAAAACTCTCTTGCTTGTCTCGTGAACCATCTCGGCACGGCGGATGCCTCGGGCGTAGTCGTAGAGGTAGTACTTCTCGCCAACCCCGCACCCTTTTCTTTAGAAATCGAACTCGAACTCTCCTTTCTATTAGCACTCTCTCTCTTTATTCTCCTCGTTTCCGTGTGTATCCCGGAATTCAAGTCGCTCGTTGTGAATCGCACGACGTTGCTATTAGACTTCTTTCCTTTCCGAGTCAACACCCCTCCTCTTTCTCCTCTTTTGTCCCCTAAGTGATGATGTTCCTTCTCTAAACTCCCTTTACTAGGTGTCATCGTAAAATTCGAGTACATCTGTTGCGTCCAAAAGATAACGACGAGAATAATCAGCGCGATCCGTTCCATTCGAGGGAACATGTGTCGCGTCTTCGTTTTGTTCTGTCTTTTCAACTTTTCCAAACGCTCTTTAGGGGAGATCGAAGATGGAGGCGATGGAGGCTCCGTCCATTGACGCGGTGAGGGAATCGACGACGTCGAAGGAGATATTGGTCCGTACGTCCCGTCGTAGTGGAGGTGGGGGGCACTCGTGCCTCCACCACCGCGGTGGTGCGACATGGGAGAAAAGTCAAGATGCACAATAATGAGGAAATGAGAAATTTGACACAAACACACACACGAAAGACAGAGAGAACCGGAGAAGACAAATTATGGTGCGACTTTACGCGTTTACAAAAAAAGGCATGACGTGCGATACACGCGCTCATTACTACTAATCATACATACATTCATTTCATTGAGGTCGACGCGATGCTAACCAAGACTTTTTCGCAATTTTCTTCCTCTTTCACCAAACACCGAAACCGATACCGCAACGCCTCTGGGACTAAATCTTCCACCTGTAACATCTCGAACGCAGGCGCTCTTCGCCAAATGTCTCTTTTCCACGTGTCTTTTTGTTCTTTCGATTCGATATTTTTCGCTTTTAAGGTTTTCCAGAATTCACCGTGCGCGTCGACAACGCAGTTGGTCGGACCTCTTGCGACAGTTATCCAGTGCGTTTTGTCGTCGGGGACGTCGTAAATATCTTCAAGCGGAGGGAATGGGTGTAAGTAGAAACTCCAATTTTCGTCGGGTTGGCTGTCTCCGTTGACATCGTCGACGGAGATTGTGGCGACCCAAGCGCAGCCAGCGTCGTTTTCCTCGTCCTTGTCATCATCATTATCGTTATAGACTTTTATCGCCTCGATGTCTTGCGAAATCGTAAACGCCGCTGAGGCGAATTTCGCTCCTAAACCAGTCCCTATACACTTCGACCACGCCTCTTTCAACGACCAAATCTGTCTAAATCTTGATAATTGACTGGATAACCCGTTTTGTTTCAAAATTTGCTCTTTTTCGCTCGGATGTAACGACGTATCAAATGTCTCAAAAATTTCGTCGATGGTGGAAATCGACCGATTCCCCAGGCGAAGTTGGTCCGGTGCGGCAACATCGACACCGCATATCGCGTACGGTTCCGAAACTAACACCACGTATTTCCCCTCGTGACTAACATTAAAGTTAAAGTTTGGCGCATTCGCAATGCCTATTCTACCTTCGTTTGTCGACATATTGTCGTTGCTAATACTACTATCATTATTACTAACGCCGTTTGTCGATGGTGACAGCAGCGGTTGATCGACGACGACCTCGTGTACGTTCTGAAAAAACGGTTTCCTCCCCTTCGTCCTCCCAATAATAACCTCCTCAAATTTACACTCCCTCGCTTTCGCGCACGCTGCTCTGGTCATTAATCTCGACATCAAAGCTCTCTTCTTATCTGCGAAATGGTAATACTTCAACACCTGCTCGCGTTCCTCATCCTGTTGAATCAAGTTCAACAAGAATTGAAATTCCCTCCCGTCGTGTTCTTCGATCGGGTGCCACTGTTCGATGTCTACGATCCATCGAAACGTGTTCGACGACGCCGATGAGGTACCATTCGTCTCGCCGCCGCTTCTTCTCGGCTGCGCGCCCGCCACGCCTCGTCGCTCTCCTTTGCTCATCAAAAATTCCCAAATCGCGAAAAACAATGCGTTTTTTTCTCTCTTCTTTTGTTTTTTCGAGAACAATCGCACAAAAAAGTCTCTCTCGCGCTCTCTCGGTTCTCTTTCTCCCAAAGGCGGTTGGTTCCGCGCGTTTCCGGGAGGTTCGTCGTCCAGACCCCCCGCGCGGCGGCGACGACGACGACGACGATGACGACGATGATGATAATGTGCGCGTGTACTAATTATAATGTCGAACGAAAAACGTTTTGTTTCTTTTCGTCGTCGTCGAAAAAAATCGAACACAAAAAATTTCTTTCTTTTTTGTCTTCCTTTTTGAAGGTCCACCCCACGAACGACAAGAGACAAAACTGAAAAAATCTCTCCGGCCACCAAAAGTCCTCATCATCATCATCATCATCATCATCATCATTTTTAGCACCTCTCTTTAATAATAGAAGTTCTCTTCCTTCGTTCAAATACATTCCCAAAAAGGCAACGACAAAAGTCGACGACGGTTGGAGGAGCACGAACGCCGAGGAGAAAGAGAGAGGGAAGAGATGTTTGGACTCGGCGGCGACGGCTCCGAGACGGAGAAAGAGAAAGCGAGAGAAGAGAAACTGGTCGAGATGGAGACGGATTTGAACGTCATTCTGAAAAAGAAAGACGACGGGGATCATCGATCCGAGGCCGCGGAGGCGTACGCGCAACGGACGAGCTCGAACGTGGGTTTGTTGGCGCTGATCGCATGCGCGGGGCTATCCGCGTGGTTTTTGTTGATGAAATTACCGCAGTCCATGCCGAGTCCAGCGGCACGGGCGCAGATGATGCGAGAGAATGGTGATGGGGGAAGCGATGCATTCGGTGCTGGAAACGAGTTGGAAACGACTTCTTTTAGCGCCGCAGGAGGAGAGAATTTCGGAGAAGAGACAGATAGCACGAAGAACGAGGACGATGATTTCGAGGACGATTACAGGTATTTTAGACCGGTGTCTCGATTCCAAAGCGACGACTTTGGCGACGACTACTCCTACGAAGATTACGACGGCGACGAAGGCGTCGATAGCAGAACAACGTCGACGTCCGAGACAAAAGAAGAGAGACAAATGGATGCCGCAGAGCAATGGTTAGGAGATCATCACAACAAATTTTTCAAAAACGTGGTGAAAGAGTTGTCGATGGACGAAGATGGGTGGGAACGCGCGGCGAAGAAACAGTTTGCCATGCGTAAAGAAATCATCAAAGACGCGGCAAACATGAAGAAAATGGAGGGATACCGATCCATGATCGTGTTGGCGTTAGAAGTCGCCACCGCGATTGGAGCTTTAGTATCGTTTAAAAATTGGGTCGAGAGTGACATTTACATAAGAGATGTGATTGATTTGCGACAAATTGTACCGAAGATTCCGGATAAGTCGAACTTGTTACCGGTGAGAGAAAGACCTACGAGGCCAACCGCCGAGTTGGTCAAGAAGGATATCTCCAAGTTGACTACGGAGGAATTGAAAGCACAGTTAGCGTTGCTCAAAGAGCAGAAAAGGTGAGACTATTTATTCCTCGCATCAATTAATCACAGTAGCAAACCGTAATTGTAAATAAAGAAAAAGAGAGATAAAAACCACATTTATAAAACGCCTCGTTTTGGAGAAAAACAAAAAAAAATGAACGCTAGCGATGACGACGCGCACACGCCGCCGCCTCTAAGATCGCAACTGCATCGACCGCATCCGTTGCCATCTTCCTCTTCTTTGAACGAACAATTCCAGCGGATGTGGCATCAACGGGAGCGCGACTATCTTCCTCATCCTCTCAACAAAAACACGAGAACGAAAAGAGAAAAGAAAAGAAAGGTTGGCGTCTTGTTCTGCGCCACTATTGCGTTTATGTTTGGCGTGTACCTCTACGTCATCGGGCACAAACTGAGCGAATTATTCTTATACATGAATTGGACCAGAGCTGTGGGCGATATCGATAATCACAATAACAACAAAGCCACTTCTGCGCGACCAATGATGCTCCTTCTTAAGATCTAAAAAATAAATAGTCACGTCAAATGTCTTTCGGTCTCGTTGGTGAGAAGATGTGTTCTGGTGGCAGCGAAGATTGTTGACTGTTGGTCGACCATCCGTTCAAGCACGGAAACGTCGTGGTCGATTCAGTGAAGAATGCCATCTGATTCGCCAAAGACTCGTTGATTTTATTGCGCAGTTTGATGGTTTCGTTTCCATTGACCCCGCGATGGATTCTTTTTCGGTTTTGGTAAAACGTGTTTTCGTTGCCCTCCCCAAGGTAGCGAGATTTATCGCCAAGTGCTTCGAGAGTCTGGTCGACTGAGGAGAGTTGCGCGTTAATTTCGGAGGAGATGCCGACATGGTTGATGTCGTAGAGGGATTCGTTATCGGCGACTGTTGTTTCGCAAATAGTCAATCTGTATGTTTAATATTCAGAGCGAGGTTTTTGTATAGTCAGTATTTTGAAAGTTTGCGGAAAAGACTCACGTTGTTGCATGCTTCGTGTTGGAACTCGTGTGCGTGTGCGTATAGCATCGCGATAATGTCGACGTCAACGCGCTCGGTTGTACAGTGTTGTGAATCTCGGGCACTACGCAGTGTCTTTCGACTTCTGCGCGAGTCATGATTTATTTTCCAGAGAGCAAAATTTTTGGAGCGCCTTCGCGGTTGACTTTGCGTTGACTTAATTTCGCCCATACTATGTAGTAAGTAACTATATACAAAACGCTAAATATTTCATATCTCGTCGTTCATGATAGCCCGTCTGTGCTTTTCCATCGTCCGTCCCATGAAATGCAAATTGTGCTCCGTTGCCAAGCTCCACGCCATTGGCTCATTCGCTCTGTCCAGATGTGCTAAGTACGAAAGCGAATGTTTCCGACATAACACACATTGACACTCTTCGCCGCCGAATATTTCACCCGGTTTGCCGAAGTGATCTCTATATTCTGATTTCCTATAATTTATTGGCCCATTTTCGGACAAAAGCGTTCCGTGTCGAGCGATTTGAGTCGGATACGCGCTATCGAACGAATCGATGCCCATACGCACCCCGTGCGCGATAGATGGCAAATCTCCAATTCCAAGGAGATGGTTAGGTTTGTCCCTCGGAAGTATTGGCATCAAAAACTCTAAAAGTTTTTTCAATTCATCCCTATTCTTTCCTAACGACCCGCCAATGGCGTACCCATCAAACGGTAAACTCGTCAAATACTCTACGCTCTTCTTCCTCAACCTCTCATCCACACCGCCATGAATGATTCCATACATCGCTTGCTCTTTTACGTTTTTCAAGTGTTCATGCAAACTCCGCGCTTCCCATCTGTGCGATCGATCTACCGACTCTGAAAGTTCCCGTAAACTGATATCGTATTTCGTCAACTCATCCAAAGGAAGTATGATGTCGCATCCGATGTTCTTTTGCGCTTGCACGGACGATTCTGGTGTCAATTTTAACGTCGTTCCGTCGCGGTAGGAACGAAACGTCACGCCATCTTCCTCGACTCTTTCCAACAAACTGTGTTGTTTGTGTTTCGTTCGCCCTCGACTCTTCAACTCCTTCGTCCCTGTGCCGCCGTTGTTCCTTTCGCTGTTACTCCTAGAAGATTTGCTCTCTTCATCCAATTCGTCGGCACCCATACCTAACGAAAACACTTGAAACCCGCCGCTATCGCTAATAGTTGGTCTATTTCTCCCTATAAACTCGTGTATCCCTCCCGCGTCGCGGATACGTTCGCATCCCGGTTGCAAAAGCAAATGGTAGGTATTTGCAAACATCAAATCTATATTTGCGTCATCCAACACAGAAAGAGGTACCGCTTTCAACGCGCCTTGCGTTCCAACCGCAACAAACGATGGCGTCGTTATCGTCCCATGCGGAGTCGTTATTTTACACACTCTCGCGAGAGAGATTTTCGATTGGTGAAGGACTTCGAACGTAAAGAATGGTTTGGGGGAATACGCGGGGAAGAAGAATTCCTCGTTCATCGTCGCGCCCGTCGTCGTCGTGAACGCGGGGGTGCGATGTCCACGAGTATTCGCGGCGACGACTCTTTTTGGGCAGAGACGAACGCCGCAGTCGATGGCACGCGCTCGCATCTCTCGCGGAGCGGCGGCGGGGTACAGGTATTTCCCCCCTTCACTCGCGTTGGAAGAAGACACTACGTATGGCACATGTATGTGCACAACTGTCGCGCATCTTCTTTTCTTTTCTTTTCTTTTTTTTTTGCACTCTTTTTTTCCCTCTTTTTTTTTTTTGTGCGGGGGGGGGGGGGGAC
>Ga0163180_10000959_pt1 | contig 16432 bp, 9 predicted proteins | sample AtlANTMetagenome_2_FD_109647 | JGI IMG/M metagenome (GOLD analysis project Ga0163180, IMG submission 109647) | Marine eukaryotic phytoplankton communities from the Atlantic Ocean - Atlantic ANT 4 Metagenome | ecosystem: Environmental > Aquatic > Marine > Oceanic | place: North Atlantic Ocean...
GTAAAAACAAAATATGGAAAATAGGAGTTATTAAGTGGATAAAAATCCAGAAATATCACCAGATCAGGTCAATTTAGCAGAAAAATTAGTTGAAGCTTTTGCTAACCTGGGAGATGAGGCACAAAAATATGCTGATAATCTTCTATTTTCTGATAGTATCGTAAAAGCTAGTCAAGCTACAGCTAAAGGATATTCTGATGAGATAACCAAAGGTTATGAAAAGAATGCTAAATTAGCGATGGATTTGACAGATCTTGAATCTATGAGAGGTACTAAGTATTATGACCAAATGATGACAAATCTTAATTTAGATCAAGATTTAGCTGAAACTCAAAAGCAAAGAGCTCAAGCTGAATTTGATTTAATAGCAGCTCAACGTAGTGGAAATCCTGATTTGATAGCGGAAGCACAAGCTCGAAAGGATATGTTATCTGATAGGGAATCACAATTAAATACTGTAATTGAAGAAAAGAAACACAACGATTTAATAGCCTCAAAACAAAAAGAGATGATGAAACCTATGACAGATATGAAAGAGAAGTGGGATGGAGTCAAAGCAAACGCTACTGCCTTTTTACAAACAATTAAAACAGGTCCTGGATTTATGGCTATATTAACTGCTGGCGCTCTTGCACTTGGAGCGGCTCTATTTAAAGCATTTATGGATACAGAAGCTGCGATTCAAGGTATATATGATTCAACTGGTTTAACAACAGACCAAGTTGGTATAATGAGAGATCAAGCAAATGGTTTGAGAAGTGAATTTGCTGAAATGGGAATGGGATATGGTGATATTCTAAAAGCACAACAAGCTCTAATATCAGCTACAGGTACTATGGATGCTATGTTAAGTAGTAATGTAGAACGAGTTGGTATAATGCAAAATCAGTTTGGTTTGAGTGCTGATGAAGCGGCTGGTATGTTACAAACATTGGCTGGTATAGGTGATGGAACAATGCAAGGAGCTGAAAATACAGCTCTAATGGTTAAGAATTTATCTTCTGATGCTGGTGTAGATGCCGGTATGGTGATGAAAGATATCGCTGCGTTAAGTGGTGAGGCATTAGGTTATTTTGCTGGTCAACCTGAAGAATTAGCTAAAGCGGCTGTTGAAGCTAGAAAAATGGGATTAGAAATAAAAACTCTTACATCAACAGCAGACCAACTATTAAATCTATCAGATTCATTAACTAAAGAAATGGAAGCAGAAATGTTAATTGGTAGAAATCTACAATTAGATAAAGCTAGGCAAGCTGCATTCACTGGTGATTTAGTTACTATGGGTAAAGAATTATTAAAACAAGCTGGAGGTTTAGACGGGTTCAACAAAATGAATGTTGTTCAGAGAAAAGCTCTAGCGGCTGCTATGGGTATGTCTGTTGAAGATATGACAAAGATGTTACAGAAAGAAGAACAACTTAAAAATTTAACAGCAGCTGAAAGAAAAGAATTAGATGAAATAAGAGCAAATCAAGAAAAGATTACACCTAAAACATTTGAACAATTAAAAGCAGAAGAAGAAAGAGCAGTAGCTACAGAGAAATTTAAAAGAATGATGGCTGAGATATGGGCTCAGATGCAAGAAGCGTTATTACCAACGATAGAGAAAATAGCAGATTTTCTTAGTAGTTGGGGTGATACGATTGGCTTTATAATAAAAGCTGCTCTGATGTTATCTGGTATATTTATTCTTATTAAAGGTACTTTAATGGCTATAAATGCTATTAAGAAAATAAAAATAGCATTAACACAAAAAGAGGGAATGTTAGCAAAAGCTAATGCGGTATTTGGAGTTAAAGGTGCTGGTGATGATAAGGCAACCGATGCCTTGAAACCTAAAAAGAAAGGTTTTAAACCACCTACAATGAAAATGAATATGACTGATGCACTTAAAGGTGCAGCTGCTATGTTAATTATAGCTGCGGCTTTATTTGTTATGGCGAAAGCTCTTCAAGAGTTTAATACTGTAGAGTGGAGTTCGGTAGCAAAAGGTGCTGTTGGATTATTGATATTGGCTGGTGTTGTATTTTTATTAAGTTACATAGCGGGTAATATGATTCTTGGTGCTGTAGCTATGTTAATCTTATCAGTAGCTCTATTAGCGATGGGTGCCGCTCTGTTATTATTTAATGAGGTTAATTGGGAATCGATTGGAATGGCAGCGGTAACATTATTAACATTTGCTGGTATAGCGGCACTATTAGGTTTTATGGTTCTTCCAATAATGTTAGGTGCTTATGCTATAGGTATTTTATCAGCCGCTTTAATGGTATTTTCAGTAGCGGCTATGATATTATCAGTTGCAGGTCCTCCTATGATGGATACAATGGAAAGGTTGGGAGCGTTAGATGGTAAAGCTATGTTATCAGCGGCTTCTGGTATAGCTGCTATAGGTGCGGCTTTAGGTATATTTGGGATGGGAGCTTTTGCAGCTAGTATTTTAAGTTTCTTTTCTGCTGACCCAGTTAAACCATTTGAGAGATTTGCGGCAATTGGTCCTGGAATATTACAAGCTGGTGAAGGAATTAAATTTATTGCTGAAAATGTAGGTTTATTCAGTAGTATAAAATCAGAATCAGAACAATTATTGGATGCTAGAGATAATATAAACGCTTTTGCCTTCTCACTATGGAATGCAAGTGGAGCTATGGGGGCATTTGCGGCTACAAGTGCTGTTGGTGGTGTGTTTAGTGGTATAGGAACAATGGTATCAGGTTTAATGGGAGGTGGAGAAGGTGATAAAGTTGAAGTAACTAATCTTGGTGAAGACTTTGAAGGATTAAAATCAGAAATTAGAGAATTAAGAGGTGCTCTGGCTGGTATGGAAATTAAAATAGATGGTAAGAGAGCTGGGGAAGCTATATTTAGTTCAACACCTGGTGGGAGAATAGGATAATGTCTTTAGTTGATAGAAAATCAGATTTATCACAAATAAACAAACCTTTTGATAATTCAAAACAACACGAAGCGCCTCGTGATCCAAATGATTCAAATTTTGATATTGATGGAAAAACTCAAAATATAAGAAGAGGTAAACCTTTAGTTGAAATGACAAGTAAATTTGCTCCTATTGGTAATACCAACTATGCACCTGCTGGAACTTCACCACATCCATCATTACATGGTCCACCAGATCCTGCAGAAAATAGTCAATTAAATTTAGATGGTCAACCAACACTTGGCCTAGAAACATTATTGAATATACCAAATCCAAGTTTATATTCATTACCACCTGATGCACCAACTACCTTGATTGTAGATAATCCACATCCTATTAGTACTGGTTTAGTTGATTATTTTAGTGGTAGAAAAGGTGAATGGGGTAATGGAACATATCCATTAGGATTTACATCTAATATGCAAGATTCTTTATTACATCCACTTATCGATAATGAAATTTTATTACCATTAACTTGGAATATAGGAGCTAGTGTATCCGAACATCCATTTGGAAGTAACGATGGGTATTCTCTTAACATAGAACCATCATATGTTTCTAATTTACAATTAGGTAGTTCTACAGAACCTATGTTATATCCAATAGGAATAGAAAATGTGGATCCATTGATACCAACTGAAACAACTTTACATACAATTACAAATCCACCAACTTATACACCTAATTTAACATTTACATTTACTGATACACCAGTTGTTCAAGATGGAACTTATACATCATCACCTTATGGTCTTGAAGTAACACCACAAGGTAACTATGGTAGTTCTTTAGGTTTAACTGGTGGTATTCAAACTATGATACCATCTACTTTAACATCACCAAATACACAATTTGGAATATCTTATGGTGAATATAATTTTGATTCAATAAGTGATATGGCTGTTAGATATAGAGGTATTCATATTGCTGGTAATGAACCAAATTTATATCCATACGCAGATATATATGCTGGAGTAGAAGATACAGAAAGTTCTTTACTTAATATAACAAATCCATCTACTTATACAGATAATTTAACATTTACATTTAGTGATACACCTGCTATTGCAGATGGAACATATACACCAACACCTTATGATTTAGTAGTTAATCCAGAAGGTAACTATGGTAGTTCTTTATTATTAACTGGTGGTATTCAAACTATGATACCAAAAACAGTATTATCAACAACTACACAATTTGGATTAGCTTATGGTCCTTATGATTTTGATTCAATAGGTGGATTATCATTACGATATAAGGGTGTTCATACACCTGGTAATGAAACAAATTTATATCCATATACAGATCTTGATGTTGGGGTGGGTGTAATGGATACAGGATTACATCTTATTAATAATCCAAATAATAATGAATTTTATACTCAAACACAGATTGGATATGATTGGGCAAATCCGCCATACGGTGGCGATAATACAAGTGGTGAACCACCATTTGTTGATACATTAGGAAAATTAAAATCAAGATTTGGAACAGATGGAACTGGTAGATATACAATAAATTCACAAACTACTACTCAAAGATATACATTTCCTGCATTGAATCAACCTACTGAATATAAATTTGATACTCAATTTGGGTATACTTATACAGATGCTTATGATAAAATTTATGGTAATATAGTTAAATTTAGAGTTAAAGATGAAGACCCATCAACATCACCATTACAGGGATATATAGGAGATGGTTTGTGGAGTACTACATCAGAAACAGTTAATAATTATGGTTATCATAGTAGAATGGCTGTTCCAAAAGATTATCAGGGTGATTCATCAACTTATCATACATTTGATAGTATTAGTGCTTTAGCTACAAGGTATAAAGGATTACATACAGCTTATGCACCTACAAATTTATATCCATATACAAGTGTATCTTCAAGTGGAATGGGAAATACAACTTTAAATTCAATTAACAGCGTAACAATAACACCTTCATATACATATCCAACAATACCAGTTGCTGAGGGTGGTCAAAATATGTCAATAGGTCCATTTACTACTGATTTTAATAATTTGGGTAGACATACTGGAGAAAATAATACTTGGCCTATCTCAAATACTATAGGTGATGGTGGGGAGTATAATGGTCCTCTTGTTACAAATTTTGCTTCATTTTATAATACACCTGATGAGGGTGATATATATAAAAGTAATTATGGGTTTAATTCAAGACTTGAAATTAAAGCACTAAATCAAGAAAAAAATATAGATAACAGTTTAGTAACTACACAAAAACCTCATCCAGAAAATTATTCATTTAATAAAATATCAGATTTAGCTATAAGATATAAGGGTATATCAACAAGTGATTTGAGTATTCCTGGAAGAAGTGGTGGTGATTTTAAAGTTGGTAAATCTAAATCAAGTTTTACTCATAAAATGATTAATTCAAGATATAAAAAAGTTGGTAATATTAATTTAAAAGAATATGCTTATGATGAGAATAATCCAGCAAATCAAATGTGGTTTTCAGGTCCATTTGGTTTTACTGGTAGAGGTGATTCTGGTATCTATAAAATACCAACTGGTGATGGGTTCAATAATTTATATCAATTTTTAAATAAAGCAAGTTTAGGTGGAACAACTGCAATTCCACCAGTCGGACCTATGGCTGCTAGTGTGATTGGTCATATTGGTAGTGTTTCAAGATTCTTATTGAGTCCTCGAGGATTAATATGGATAGGTGCTCAGTTTGGATTAAATTTATTGAATCAAAGACCTGAAACAAGAATTTTTAATCCTTTATCAACATTAGGTAGTTTAATTCCAATGATGCATATAGATAGACATATGGGTGGATTTGCGGGTGGTTCATTTCCATTTATTTATGGAGCTAGATATGAAAATGCTCCTGAAGTTAATGTTGAACAGACAATAGAAGATATTACTGCAAATAAGGGTGAATATAAGAGTAGATTATTACAATTAAGATATGACAGATTCTTAAAAAGTGATGAAGATAAGGGGCTTGTAAAAGCTCTTAGTGGATTAAAGAAGTTTGTTGAATTTAATATGGAAGGTTTGAGAGGTGGTAATGTTATTGGTGGATCACCACAATCTACAGCGCCAGTTGTTAATAGTATGGCAGCTAATAATACATTAACAGATGTTGCAGATACACAAGAATATAGATTACATTCATTTGCAGAAATACAACAATTAGCTTTAGCAAAAAAATCTAATTTTGAAAAACGACAAAAAAGTGGTGCTCAAAAAACTCAAGAATCAAGTTTTAAAATGGGTAAACAAGGGTTACCTGATATGAAGAGAGTAGCTTATGATGATGACGGTAATTCTACAATATTATTTTCTTCAAAATTAGGAAATGGAACAGTAAAAACTTATGATGAAATAAATTCAGTAGAACCATTCCAAGTAGAAGGAGATAATACTGCAGAAAAATATGACAGTAATGATTTTGTAAGATTTAGACTTGTCTTTGATTCTAAACTAAATCCAACTACAGGTGAATTATGGGGAAATGAAGAAGTTAAGAAAACTGTTTTAGTGTTTAGAGCTATTATTGATGGTTTAACAGATAATTTCTCTGGTGATTATGGTGAAAACAATTTTGTTGGAAGACCTGATAAAGTTTATACTTATAAAGGGTTTAATAGAGAAATTAGTTTTAATTTATCGATACACCCAACATCAAGAGTGGAGTTAGAACCCTTATATAATAAATTAAATACTTTAGTCGGATTGACATCTCCTGATATGGATTCATTTGGTGGAAATTCTACAATAGGTCATAGAATGGTAGCGCCAATTGTAAAAATGACATTAGGAAATTATTTTGAAAATGTTCCTGTTGTTCTTAAATCAGTTAACTTAACAGTAGATGATAAAGGAACTTGGGAAATTGACAAAGGTATGCAGTTACCAAGATATATTAAGGCTGCTATAAGTATTAATTATATTGGTGATTCTGTACCAAGATTAGGTAAGAGATATTTTGATTATAAAGGATTTGATAAAATAGATAAACATTGGAAATCTAAAATATTAGATAAACATACAGATGATACAAAGAAAATTTAGGAATATAAATGGCACAAAATAGAAATAAATATGCAAAATTAATAAAGAGAAAAACTGGAGAAAGAGTTTTAGGTTCTACTATATTACCATCTATCCCAAAATCAATATCTGATATTTATATAACATCTATATTTGGAGATAGATTAGATATGTTAGCTCAAAAGTATTATGGTGATGTTACTTTATGGTGGATAATTGCACAAGCAAATCATTTAGGAAAAGGTAGTTTACATATAACACCTGGAACTCAAGTTAGAATACCAAATGATTTACAGAAAATTTATTCAATGTTAGAACGAAGAAATACAAGGGGGTAATAGGTTATGGCTTTATTTTTGTCAAGTATTGATGAGAATGTTCAGAAGGAATTAAACAAAAGAGCTAATCGTGTCGCTAAAAGCGCTAATGAATTAGTTCAAGAAGACCATAAACATAATGTAGAACGAGGTGGTTTATATAACAGAGCCACTTGGATAAAATTAGTACCCAATACAAAATTAACAGATAAAACTACTGGTAAAGTTAAACCAAGACCTATTTTAGCAGGTGGGTTATTATATGAACAAGGTGAAACAAAACCTGGTGAACCAATAAATTATGGTGATCCACTTGGTGGTATAGGGAGTGAAACTGAAGATGGATTATATACACCAAGAAGTTATCAAGGAACTCAAGGAGGTCAAGCACATAGACCCGCTCCAGGAGTTGAGAATGTAGATGTTAAACAAAAGGGTGAATTAGGTTCTTTAGTAGAAATTGTAGTTAAATGGAAATGTTTTACTTTTGATCAGCTTGGTGAATTATCATATTATTATATGAGACCTGGCGCCAGTTTAATTTTAGAATTTGGTTGGAGTGGAACAGAATTTGATAAATTACCTCATGAAAGTCCTGAACAAGCTATGTTCAATAAAAAAGATTGGTTAAATCCAAATATGGAATTTTATTGTGGTCTTATAACAAATTTTGAGTGGAGTGCAAAAGATGATGGTTCATTTGATTGTACTACAACAATAACCTCAGGTGGTAGTTTAATTGTTCAACAAGAATTAAGAGCAGACCAAGCTAATGCTAGTGGCGCTCATCAAAAAGGTTTTGGTAATATGAGAGATTTTTTTGTTGAAGAAGGTGGTAAACAATTCTATGAACTTATTGTAGATTATGCTGGAGATACAGGTAAGGGTTGTTTTGCTGCTCAAATGGATGATCCAAATTCAGATGGTGAAGAAGATGGTAAATGTTTTGCTATGGCTTCAATTGGTTGGTTAGAAGATAATGTATTTAGTAAGTTTTTAGGATTTCAAGGTAAAGATGGTAAAAAATCTATGGAGTTCAGAAGTATTGAATGGGTACCATCAGAGGATGGTAAATCTGGAAAGTATATGCCTACAAGAATTAGAGGTCATAAAAAGATAGTTTCAATGGATCCTCTTCAAGTTTTTATTCCAAATAGATATTTAGGTGGTTACATTACAATGGGGGAATATAAAGAAGACGATAGTTGGTTATCATATTTTAATCCATTTGATGATAACAAAGAATGGCATCAAACTCTTCCTAATTTTAATTGGAAAACATTCTTTGAACCTATGGATTATTTTGCTGAATGGGATAGAGTTTCAGACCACCCCAAAGAAACTTCGGATGAGGTATGGTCTTATAGAAATATTATTATGACAAATAAAGCGATGAGGGATGTAGCAAGAAAAGCAGAAACTGTTAGTGAATTTTTTGAGGCTATGTTTGATTTGATAAATGGTTTATGTGGTAATATGTGGAAGTTTGTTTTAACTGTAGATGATGACAATACTTGTAGAGCTAAAGTATTGGATGTAAATTATTGTGATTCAGAAGTTAAAAATTTAATAGGAAAAACATTATCAGAGATATCAACAGGGGAAGAAGAAGCTGAGGCTCCAGTATACAAAGCCTATACTTTTCCTGCTATGGGTCGTAATAGTATTGTAAAACAACAATCATTAAATATGACAATACCAGATGCAGCTGCTTTGACAACGATGTATGGTGCTAATAGTGGTGAAGCAGCCGCTATGACTGGTGAGGCTGAAGACGAAGAACAGAATGGTGGTGGGGGTGCACAATCAGATGTAAGTATGAATATAATGACCTCTATGACTAGTGGTGATGTAGAGTTAAAAGCTAAAGATGAATTATTAGATGGATTAATGACACCTAATAATTTTTATGGTTCTAAAAATCCATATACTAATGTAGGAGATGCTCAGACAGGTTATGCATCATCAGATGAATCGCCTGAAAATGGAGGTCAATTAGTTGGTAATTTAAAATCACCATGGGCTAATACTGGTGGATGGGCTGGTAGGGTTCTCAATAATACAGGTAATAATAACCCATCAACTGCTCAAGATGCTATGGAACAAAATTCAGGTAGATTTGCTACTTCAGATAAAGCTTCTGATTTAGCAAAAACTTTAAAAGATTTAGAAGATGATGAAAAATTACCAGATGGTTTGGAATTAGATAGTATATTACCTGATGAAGAATATGAAGCTATGACCAATGATCCATCACCAGCAACAGCTGAAGCTTTTATCAAAGAATTTCAAAAAAATGTTTGGACACAATTAACAACAACTGGTGGGGGTTGGAGCATACCAAGTTCTTTACGTGATTATTATTGGTGGGCTGTTAAATACGCACCAGCAGATTCATCCTTTGATGAAGAAGGAACTGTTGAAAAAACAAATTATATGTTACCTTTAGAATTGGAATTGACATTAGATGGTATCGGTGGTATTCAATATGGAAACGCATGGCAGTCAGAATATGTTCCACAAAAATATTTAGATACAAGTTTATTTCAAACTACAGAAGTTAATCATTCTGTAAGTGCTGATGGTTGGACAACAACATTAAAAGGTAAAATGAGATACATCGATTTAGCAGATATAAAAGCTAATGCAACAAAGGATAAACCTAAAAAGAAAAAGAAAGAACCACCAAAACCAAAACCTAAACCAAAACCAAGTGCTGTACCTGTTAATAACGAACCAGAAGTAGAAACAGAAACAATTATTATGAACTCTGGGAATGAAGTAACAATAACAAAAAAGAAAAAACCAAAGAAAAAGAAAAAGAAAATTGATGTGAAAAGAGAAACACAAGGTGGTGGTATATGTTTTGTTCTTGGAACTAAAATTTCTATGTGGGATGGTTCTAAAAAGAATATTGAAGATGTTTTAGTTGGAGATGAAGTTCTATCTATGAATGATGTTAAAGGTGTTGTAACTAAACATCTTGTTTATCCTAAAAATGAAACAATAAAAGTTCCGAGAGTGGGTAATGCATTAGGTAGTCCAGCTCACCCAATTTATTATAAAGGACAATGGCTTGAAATGAAAGATGTGGATATAGTAGAATATGAAGAAATGTTTGTTGGAAATTATTATAATTTAGAAATTGATGGTGATGATGTTTATGGAAGTACTCATAGTTATATAGCAGAAGATGTAATAGCTTCTGGTTTGGGTGAAGATGAAACTCTTAATGAAGTGTTCCACAGACAAGATTACTTTAAAGAAAAATATTGTGAAGAAGTATAATGAGTAAAAAACAAGCCATAGCAAAAGGATTAAGAGTAGCAACTAAACAAGCAGAACAAAACTGTGATAACTGTAGATGGTTTATAAAGAAATCTACTGAAGCTGGTCAATGTAATCAATTTAATATTGAAGTTAAAACAGAACAGGTTTGTAATGTCTGGGGTGAGGGTTATGATGGTAAGTATAATAAAAATTTAATTAGAGAATATAAACAACAATTAGCTCATTCAAGAGAATATACAAAACACGCAGAACCATTCTCACCATGGCCAACACAAGAAGATATAGATTCTCATTTTATAACAAGGTATTTTGTAAGATATGGTAGTAATCTAAGAAATCCTATAATAGAAGTAAGTGAAGATAATTTTAAAATTGTAAGTGATGAATTTTATCATAAAATGGAGTTGGAGTGGAAAATAAATGGTCCTCCGTTGACTGTAGTTGATGAAGAGAATAGAATACTTGATAAAGGAATAAGTGAAGCAAATAGAGATACTATTATATTAAAAGATAGAGAAATGGTTGGGTTAAGACAATATTTAACAGATTTAACAGAATTAGCATTTGTTAAGGATGGTTCAAAAGAAATTGGTGATAAAACATCAGTTCAGACACCCAAAAAGAAATCAGTATATGGAAGTGGTGGTAGAAGAGAACGACCTAAATCAAGTAGATAATAAAAAAAGTAGTTTTACAAAAATAAGTTTATACTTATTAATAAATGGTTATATATGAATATAGTTGAGACAAAATCCCAATTAGATAATTTTTTGAATGTGTATAATAAACACGATTCTATTATTTTGCCAATTTGGTTAGATTCTGAATTACATCCACTAAATAATAAGTTATCATTATTATATGTAAGAATCATATTAGAAAAAGAATATGCATTTGGAGAGTGGAGAATACAAGGTGATGATTATGTTATTTGTTTGAATCATTCAGAATCAGAAGAATTAAATTTTGATTTAGATTTATTGATTAATGATAATAAACAATATACATTAGATAAAAAATGGTTTAATCATATTATTCAGACTGATATGATTGATATTAATATGTTAACTTATTTAAAAACAAATGAAAATCTTGAAATCAAAGATACTGATACAAATTCGCATCATTATTTTAAGAGAATATATTGGAATAGACGAGATATTAATTCGTTAATCCCAATCACAAAGCATTATGAGAAGGTTGTTAAAATATTTAATGTTATGGAAGAAATCATAATAAATTGTGAACAAAATAAACTATATGATATTTATAGTAAACAGGTCATAGATAATTTAAGTTATATAGAATCCTCTGGATTAAAGGTTAATAAAGATTTGATTTCATTAGATATTAGGAAACATTTGACAAACGACAATATGATATATACAGAATATAATCCATATACGACAACTGGAAGACCTTCAAATAGATTTGGTGGTATTAACTTCTCAGCTTTAAATAAAGATGATGGTAGTAGAGAACCATTTATTAGTCGATTTGATGGTGGTATGTTAATAGAATTAGATTATGATTCATATCATTTAAGATTGATTGCTGATATAGTTGGATATAAGTTTCCTGATGGTTCAGTTCACGAATATCTTGGAAAACAATATGATATGGAATATAAAGAAAGTAAAGCTATGTCATTTAAGTTATTATATGGTGGAATACCTAAAGAGATATCAGAAAATATCCCGTTTTTTGGAAAAGTTGCTGAGTATATCAAAGAAAAATGGGGTGAGTTTAAAGGTAATCTTTCTGTTTTTAGTGATATTTATAATAAGAAGATAGATAGCGCTAATTTGGAAGATATGAACGCTAATAAATTATTCAATTATCTGATACAATTGGCAGAAACAGAAGTCAATATGGGAGTTGTATCGGATATAAAAAAAGTATTAGAGGGGAAGGAATCAAAAGTGGTTTTATATCAATATGATTCGTTTTTATTTGATTTTGACCCAAAGGATGGCAAAGATTTGATAATAGAATTGAAAAACATAATTGAACAAGGTGGTAAATTTCCAACCAAAGTACAAGTAGGTAATAACTATAAAAATATGACAGAAGTTACGGAGAAGTTTAGTGGTCAATAAAAAACAAGAATTAATTGAAGCTATTGATAAACTACAGGATTCCCAAGTAGTTAAATTCAATAATAGAGTCGTTGATTTAAGTATGTCATTACATAGAAGTGAATTAAGACTTATTTTAAAAGAGGATTATCAAGATTGGAACGATAATGCGATTGATGCTCTATTTGAATCTGTATTGAATGAAGGAAAACCATCAAGAGAAGCAATTCTTAAATCAAAAATTACAAATCCAAAGTCAGGTAGAAAAATTCAAGTTTCTACTGGTTTATCATATGGAAAAGGTCATCCAGCCTATCCACCTGCAAAAGGCGCTTTTACTAAAGCTGGGTATAGTGAAGAAGAAGCAGAAAAAGTAGCAAAAGCCACTCAAGATGCTAAAGCTAAAAAAGGTGATAAGAAAAAAGATGATGAAAAGGGTGGTAAAGAAACTTCAGATGCAATTAAAAGACAGAAAGCTAATAAAGTTGGATATAAAGATTATGAATGGAGTGGCGCTACATCCGATGAAATAGAACCTAGAATTACAGTTAAAGATGGACCTGAAGTTATTCCTACAAAAGGACCTGAAGATATAACCAATCGAGCTAATGAAGAAAGAGATAAAATATTTAGTGGGGAGAAAACAGGAAAAGGAACAATAGGAACTACCGCTCAAGAGGAATGTGCTAATATAGGTAGAGATATTGCAGCTAGAAAAGATTTTAAAGAACCACCACCATTAGCAGAACAAATATATAAAGAAGTTAAAGAAAAATATCCTCAAGCTATTGGACCGAAACCAGCACCATATCAGAGTGAAGAAGCTTTAATGAAAGTCTGTAAAAAATCATCTGCTGGGGCAAGAACAATGAATGTGCTTAGAAGTAATGATAAATGGGGATATGCGGAAGAACAACCACCGGGATTTCCTGTAAATACAACAGATAATATAATTGTAAGAGATACTTTACTTACAAAATTAAAAGAAGCTGAGGAATCTGGTGATGAAGAAGCAATTAAACATTATAAAAGAGAACTTTATTTTTATCAGAAAAAAGCTACCGATAAATCTGTAACTGGTAAAGAGGGTGATGCAGATACTATGATTATATATCAGGATAAGAATGGTAGAACAAGAACTGCTTATGTTACTAATAAACAAACTGTTAATGATCAAATGTCAAGTTCTACTATAAATGGTACAAAAGTATCAATTATTGAAAATGCAGGAAATTATTTTGATGACCCAGAAGGAGAAGATCAAGAAAGTGTTCAATTGATATCTGATATAGCAACTGAACAACACGATAAGGCATCTAAATTTAATACTATATATACCGATAGTGTTAAGGCTGTTGCTGATGATGAAGAGAAAAGACAAGCGCTTAGAGAACCTGGAGTTTCTAAAGCTTTAGGAAAAGCAGTAAATATTGATGATAAGGGTGGTAAAAAAGAATATCATACAGGTGGAACTGATGAAAAATATACCAAAGAAGCTCAAAAAGCACCAGAAGTTCAAGCAAAACTTTTAGGTTTAGATGGACCTCCAAATAATGATACTAAAAGTAAAGAATATAAAGAGTGGAAAAAGGGTGTTAATAAAGAGTGGAAAAATAAAGAAAATGAATTTACATCAGAAGAAACAATGCAGGCAGTTATAGATACAACTGGAACTGGTGGTTTAAATGGTGTGGGTTCGGGTACAGGTGGCGCACCATATTCTATGATTAAAGCTTTGAAAAGAACAAAAAAAGTTAGAAAATTGATGAAGGATTGTATAGGTGGGGATGAAAGTAGAGTAAAAGAATGTGCTAAAAAAGTATCTAATCAGAGAAGTGCAACTGATAAAGACGCAATACTTTTTGGTGGTGCATTTGATGCAGATGATATTGAAGCTATATATAATAGTAAAGAATTAGAAGAGTTAGAACAAGGTGAACAAACTAGAGGTGAAAACATAAATGGTATGTATGATGAAACAACTGCTAGATTAAGAGAAGAGGATAAAAAGTGGGCTGAAAAGAATGGTGTTAAAGATGTTCCACCTAAAAATGGACCTCATGTGAAATCATATGTAAAGGGATTTTTAGATAGAACACATATAAGTGATTATATGAGTGGTGATGTAGATGGTAGAGTAATGGCTGAATTTGGTAATACATCATTATCACCAGCTGAATTTCGTAGAGCATTAGCTAAAACAGTTGATTTTCCTGGTGATCCTGATGATATAGAAGCATTAGAAGAATATATAATGGATAGAGTAGTTCCATCAGCTGATAATCAAGAATTAATTTATGTGTGTCCAGTTTCTGGAGAACAAAGAATTATAGGTGTAGATAGTCATACAACATCTGGTAGAGAATCTAAAGTAAGAGGGATGTATGGAGCAGACTTGAAGAAAAACATATTATCGGAAGGTAATAAACCTATAGAAAAGGATGAAAAGTAAATGAGAACTCAACTACTATGCACATTCACAAAAAGAGAAACAGTTCAAGATACCTTGACCAAGATTCAGAGCGCTTATGAAATTATATTCAATAAAATTTATGTATTTGAAGATGTAAATAACCCAGACGACCTAATGTGTACCTATAATGTAGACCCCGTTAATTTGGGTAATTTTGTTTCAAATACGATATCTCTACACAGAAAAAAACAAACCAATAGTCTTTACACAATTAACGCACTCAACGCTGTTATTAGGTCTTTAAATAATGGTGTATTAGATAAGTCATTTCAAATCCCATGGGATCAATTCAGAAATTGTATGTTGGTTACAAACGAAAAATCAGGTTATACCAAAATAGATACCAAAATCTACGAAATTGTAGAAACAAAAAAATATTAAAAAAGGCTTGACACATATACGTTTTATTTCGTAACGTAAGGGGTATGGGTTATTATAGAAAACCAAAAAGAGAAACAATCATAAAAAATAGACAATTCTATAAGGATAACTATAAACAAGAAATTAAATGGTTAAATGAGAATGTAGAATCATTTAAAGGTGATAAGTTTTTGGTAGATATGCATCATATTTTATTGAGTGGTAGTAGGAAAATGACCCCTAAAATGATAGAAGCTGTTAGAAAAGCTATGGTTAATCCAAGATATGATGTAGTTAAAAGAATTGAAAGAAAAGAGAAGATTAAACCAATTATGGAGAAAGTTCAGTTGGTTTATGATATGGTTCAAAAGTTGGATAGTGATAAAAATCAGTATTATAAGGATAATTATTCAGCATTAGGTTTTGTTACATCTCTAATGAAACAATTAGAGGATAGAATGTCATTATCAGAAAAACAGATGAGAGCATTAAATAAAGTTTTTAAGAGATATAATGACAGATTAGAAAAAAAACTTAAAAAAAGTGAAAAAAAGGCTTGACACATATACGTAAAATGTCGTAACGTATAGTATGAGAAAAGGGAAAGAAAATAATAAAAGGAGTTTTATGAGTTTTAATTCAAGAGATTTTAAAGGTTTTACTTTTAGGAGTGGACCTGCTAGTAAAAAGACTAAAACATATTCTTCATTTTGGGATAATCAAAATGATGATATTGATGTTGATGAATTTTTAGGTAATGATGTAGATACACCTAAAGGTAAAGATTTAGTTGCTTTGGCTGGTTATAAAAGAGCTATAAGTAACTTTGTTAATATTGTTACTGGTGATAATATACCAGTTGTTTTCAATTCTAAAGATGAAAGTTATACTGATGGTAAAAAAGTTGTGATTGGTTCTAATATTGATGACAA
>Ga0163180_10000960_pt1 | contig 16425 bp, 6 predicted proteins | sample AtlANTMetagenome_2_FD_109647 | JGI IMG/M metagenome (GOLD analysis project Ga0163180, IMG submission 109647) | Marine eukaryotic phytoplankton communities from the Atlantic Ocean - Atlantic ANT 4 Metagenome | ecosystem: Environmental > Aquatic > Marine > Oceanic | place: North Atlantic Ocean...
TTCCTTTGTCGTCTTTGTCGTCTTCTTCTTCTTCTTTCGCGCCGCGCGCAGAGCGACAAAGACCACCATTATTTTTTCAAGTCGAGACGATGTCGCGATTTGCGTCGAATACAAAAATGTGACAAAAAATAATGACTTTTCTGCGAAAGAGAGAGGGTGTCGTCCGTCATCCATCTCATCTAGGGGAAAAACAAAAAAAACGCCCATCCCAAATGACAAATAAAAACCTCCTCCTCCTCCTCCTCCTCCTCGTTTTTCTCGGGAAACGCGAAAAAAAGAAAACTCGCTCTCTCTCTCTCGGGAAAAACTTCTACCTAGGTACCTAGGTATTAATTACTACGTCATCATCATCATCGTCATCATCACGCTTCCTCCGCGCAACACAGACGACGCGAGAAGAAGAAGAAAAAGAGAGAAAGGATATGAATCTCGACGCTGAAAATGTCTTCTCCAAGACGCACGGACGAACGCGGCATTCGACGCCGGTCGTCGTCGATTCGGTGTGCTTTGACATCGTCGAAGGGAGGAAGAACAACAAGGGGACGGTGCGGTTGCTGGATAACGTCTCCACGGTGTTTGAAAATGGGGCGATGTCTGCCATCATGGGCCCATCCGGGGCAGGGAAAACCACGCTGTTAGACATCGTGTCGTGTAGAAAAACGAGGGGTGAGATATCCGGAACCGTTAGGTTTGGCTCGCGAGACGCGACGAAGAAAACGTTTAAAGAATGCGCGGCGTACGTGGAACAGTTCGATACGTTGTTGCCGATGTTGACAGTAGAAGAGACGCTGTATTATTGGAGCGAAATGCAAGCGAAGACGCAAGCGGACGCGGAATTGAAGAAAGAACGCGTATCGGAGATTTTGCAGCACCTCAATTTAACGAGCTGTAAAGACGTCATCGTCGGCGACGCGTTGAACAGAGGGATATCAGGCGGGCAAGCGAAGAGGACAAACATCGCTTTGGCGTTGGTCACGGACCCAGACGTGTTGTTTTTGGACGAACCGACGAGCGGATTGGACTCCCAATCGTCCGTAGAGGTTGTGAAGATTCTGAGAAACTTAGCGGATACGGGCGTGACGGTTGTGGCGACGATTCACTCGCCAACGCCGGATGCTTTTCGTTATTTTGATACGCTGTGCATGTTGAAGAAAGGGAAAATGACGTTTACCGGTCCTATATTTGACGACACAGCAGGGGCTAAATATTCCGCAATTTCCTATTTTGCGTCGGTGGGTTTTAAATGGGACACGAAATCAAACTTGGCAGATTTTTTAACCACGACGTGCGCTTTGGAGGATTTGGATTTTGAAGACGCATTTCGAAATTCACAGTGTGGAAAAGCGGCGTTAGCAAAGGCGAAATCGGTTTTGGAGAAAGAAATGTTGATGCCGGCGAACGAGAAGCCGGCCAAGGCAGAGAGAGGGGCGTTTTCGAAGATTAAGACGCTTTTGAAATACCGCACGAGCCGGAATTACAAGTCGGTTGATTTCGTCATGAGTCGAGTGGCGGGACAAATCTTGTTCGCCCTGGTACAATTCACCTTATTTTGGAAGATCGGTAAAGCAAAAGGCGAAGACATGGACCAAGCGAATCAACTGAATATCGGGAGTTTATTGTACATGTTGAATATTTTGCCTTCGTTTGGCGCGAGTGGGTACATGCCGTCGATTGTCCTCGAACGCGCGGTGTTTTATCGCGAAGTCGACGATGGGTCGTACCCGTTATTTTCATACATCACGTATAAGCTCATCGAAGAAGGCGTTTTAGCGATACCGGTGACTTTGGTCGCGCAAATGTCGTTATATTTGGGTTGTGCATTGCAAGGTTCGTTCGCCATTTTTTGGATATGTAACTATATGGTTTTGACTTGCGGCATCGCGCTGGCATACGTGTGCGCTTCAGTTGCTCCGAACATGGATGCCGCCAACACTCTTTTACCGGTGTATAACGTGATTCAACTTTTATTTTCCGGGATGTTGATACGAAGGGCTGATATGCCGAGCGGGTGGGAGTGGTACTCGCACACACTCTTCGTGCGATATGGATGGCAGGCGCAGATGATTAATTATTTTGACAAGGAAGAGCCTAAGGTTTTTCGAACGAAAGAGGGTGACATGGAAGGGATTATTGAGTTTTACGGCGCGAGCGGTACTATTACCTCGAACTTACTGGCAATTTTCGGTTTGCTCTGGTTCTGGATCATCGTAGCGTATATAGTTATGAAGAACATTCGACATCAAAGCCGCTAAAATTCATTGTGTTGTTCGTTGTAATATGTACGTAAAATTTCTTCTAATACACATTATTAATACCTACTCTACCGTGACGGATTTCGCCAAGTTCCGAGGCTGGTCGCAATTGTGCCCTCTCAAGATGGTCAAGTGGTAACTCAACAACTGCAAAGGGATGATGTTGACAACCGCTTGCAAACAATCTTCGACTTTCGGTACGCGCAAAATGACTGCATCCGGCGCCGTTTTCTCCATCTCTTTGTCGTCCTCAGAAACGATTAATATTAATCGCCCGTCTCGAGCTTTGAGTTGTTGCACGACCGACTGCTGCTTCTCGTAACTCCCATCGTTCGTACATACCACAATAATTGGCATGTGCTTATCTACCAAAGCGAGCGGCCCGTGTTTCATTTCGCCAGCGAGAATACCTTCCGAATGCACGAGCGCGACTTCCTTCACCTTTAACGCGCCTTCTAAAGCCGTGGCATAGTTGAAACCTCTCCCGAAAATCAGCAAACTGTGTTCGTCTTTCAACTCTTGCGCCAACTCTAACAACTTCGCGTCCATTTTTAAACACCCTTTCACGCACCCGGGAAGTTTGAGCAAACCTTGCATAATATCGTCCCGTCTCGCGTGCTTCGAGCGCGAGTCTTCGCTCAAAGATAAAGCTACCAATACCATTGCGACTATTTGACAAGTGTACGCTTTTGTACTCGCTACACCAATTTCGGCACCCGCGTTAATATGGACGCCGCAATCCGTCGCTCGCGATATCGCCGATCCAACCGTGTTAACGATACCGACGCACAGCGCGCCTTTCGCCTTGGCGTATTCTAAAGCTTTTAGCGTATCCGCCGTTTCTCCCGATTGCGAGATGAAAACGCACGTGTCGTCTCTAAAAAATGGACATCGTCTATCTAAAACATCACTCGCAAGTTCTAAAGTTACCGGAAGTTCCGTGAGCTCTTCAAACAGTTGTCGAATGGCAATCGCCGAGTTGTAGGACGTTCCGCAACCGCACAAGATGATACGACGCGAGCGTCGAATCGTCGCCGCGAATTGCGACATTCCCCCTAACATCACTCTCTCAGCTGCACCGAGGACGTCCAATACCAGTCGTCCTCTCATTGTGCTCGATATAGCCTCCGGTTGTTCGAAAATCTCTTTCTGCATGAAATGATCGAATTCGCCCTTCATGATGGATTCGACTTCCATTTCCAACGTTTCAATCGTGCGTTCGACTTCTTTACTCATAACGACCGGTTTGTATAACCCGTACTCCGGTGAATCGTGTCCAGAGGTGTACCCAGGGTGCTGCGAGTGCTTTTGCTTCTCGACTTTATAAATTTTATACGTGCCGTCGTGGCAGTGACACACGTCGTCGTCTTCGAGAACTAATACCCGTTTGGTGTGCTCCACCATCGCGCTCGCATCCGAAGCAAAGTAGAATTCAACTTTCGAACTATTTGCAGTCGTCGTCGTAACCGTATCTGCTGCTGCTCCTGTCATTGATTTTCGTTTCTTACTACTCCCGCCGATGGTCTTTTTATGAAGAATGTCATCCTCTCCGCCGTCCGAAAGGCCTCCCTCGATGACGCCCGAAACCTCGCCGCTATCGTCGGAAATGCCCATCAACAGCGGCGACCCTCTCTTCGCTGCGACTAATTCTCCCGGATACTTTGTCGATTTAAACACTAATGCGTAGGCGCCTTGCAACTGTCTGGTCACTTCCATCGCCAACTGACGAAATGTCACGTCTTTCTCGCCGCTCTCTTCAAACTTATCGCTCAAAAATTTACAGAGTTTCGGTATAACTTCCGTATCTGTTTGGGTTTCAAATTTCACACCTCTTCTTTCTAACATTGCCCGTAGCGGCGCGTGATTCGTAATAATTCCGTTGTGTACCACCACAAATTCATTCTCTCGCGAATCTGACGTGTGCGGGTGCGTGTTGATTCTATTAGGCGGTCCGTGCGTCGCCCACCGCGTGTGCGCGATGCTTGCGCAAAAATCCAAAGGCTTAATCGACGCGTTTCTCTTTTTCCCGTTGCTTCTATTACTACTTTTCGTCGTCGTCTCGTTACTCTTCGCATTAGAATTCAGGATGCCATCCTCCTCCTTCTCCTTTTCCTCATCCTCTTCCTCTTCGTCTTCGCCAAAAAGTTCTTTCCTCGCCAAAGCTTCCAAGTTGGCAATCTTCCCCACTTCTTTGCACACGACCACGCCTTTCTTCTCCTTTCTCGCGCGTCCTCGTCCGTTTTGCGCGTCCTCGTCTCCCTCCTCGTCGCTCTCGTCCACGGCAAACCCGGCGGAATCGTACCCTCGATATTCCAATCGTTTCAGCCCAACCAACAGCTTCTCCACGATTTCTTTTCGCGTCTTCGGGACGCCGCAGTTCAGGTACGCGAAAATACCACACATGATACCGACGCCTCCTCCTTCTCGTCGTCGTCGTCGTCTTCTTCTTCTTCTTCTCCCCGTCCTCGCTCGTGGTGGCGGGTGGTGGTGTTTTCGACGACGCTTTTGCGACTTGTCTCGATGTCGATTAATTTTCAGATTTTTTTTCCTTCCCTTTCAATATCTCTTTTTAGGGTTTATGTTTAGGGTTCCAAACTTTGAAAAAAAGAGAAAATCAAATGTCTGTATGAGTCCCGAAAAGACGCCATCCACGTACACGACGAAAACGACCGCGGAAAGAGAGGAGTGAGAGAGTGAGCGCGACGACGATATGTGCACGAGAGGACGACGCGCGACACCACTTTTTGATAAGGAGGACGCGCGTCCCCGGACGCGCGCTGCTTTTGCAGACCGCGACAAAGACGATGTCGATTTTGGGACGACAGTTACGATTTTAAAAGGCGAGAACTTGTCCTTCAACGCGCGCGAGAAGAAGAAGAAGAAGAAGAAGAAGAAGAACGAAGAGGAGAGGGAAGGCGCGCGAACGATCGAGAAGAAAAGCGGGGTGGTCTCGCCAGAGGATCTCCTTTTTTTGAACGTGTTTCCCGAAAAGGCATTGAACGAAGACGAGGACACGAAGAATTTATCGCTCGACGGGATGTTTGAAACGTTATCGGACGCGAACGATGATGTTTTACGCGAGGGAAATGAAGAAAAAGAAGAAGAAGAAGAGATGGACTCGCGGAAAAAAGGAGCAGTAGTAGACTCGCTTTCGCGCGTGCCGAACGACATCTTGTGCGAGATAACCGCGAAATATCTGAGCGCGAAAGATGTGTTGAGTTTGGAGCAAACGTCGAACACGTTTCGAGAAATTTTCTCACGAAACGAGCTGTGCTGGAAGAACCAATACCTGAAAAAATACCGATGGAGACCTGAAGAGCAGTGGGCGTTAGCGACGACGTTGCCGTTCTCGAGCGGATTGCAAAAAAAGGCGATTAAACCACCAAATGAGGGATGGAAAAACGCGTTGAAGAGAGCGGTTTTGAGGTCCAATTCCAAGGTAGTCGATGATGATGATGATGATGATGATAAAAGAGTCGTGATAACATGTAGCGCGACAAAAGATAAGGTAGAAAATATAAACGAGGCTTTAAAAAATCTACGAGATGGAGATGTCTGTGTTTTGGAAGCCGGGACGTATTACGGATCGATCAGAGTGCCAACCGGAGTACATTTGCGCGGTGTTAAATTGTCGCGGGAGGATTTGGTACACATTGTAGCCGATGATGAGCCGGCGATAGTAGGAGTTGAAAACATAAATTTCGGAAATAGTAACAACGCCGTGATGGTTTCGAACGTTTCGTTATGGAGACACCGCGCGGCTCGAGACGGCTCTATCGGATGTTTTGGACACCACCCGAAACACACCGCGTGCGTGCACTCTGAAAGCAAAAATATCAGGCTATCTTTGGAAACGTGCGATATCGTTTCAGCGGGTGAGGGTGTTGTTGCGCATAATTGTGAAGTGATTAATTGCGACGTCTCGTCTGCGTTATCTGGTATCGTCTTACGAAACGGCGACATTTCGGGTTGCGTCGTGACTTCTGCCATCGCCGAGGATCAAAAATCAAAAATCAACATTGACTCAGAAGCGTCGTCGCAGTCATCATCCGATGAGGCTGATGACGTCGAAATGCTTGAGTTAGTTACGGATGAGGACGAAAAAGAGGACGATGCAATATCGATCGATAGTCAATCATTGTCCGCGAGCAGAGTGTACGCATCGATCGTCATTTTGGGTTCCGATTGTGAAGACTCGGCGGAAATAACAAACGTGACGAGGAAAAACGATACCTCTGTGGATGTGAGAAATACTCGAATAGTGATGAACTCTTCCCACGGTATTTCGTGTCTCAATGGCGCCGAAGCTACCGTACGCGGATGTCTGATTGCTAATAACGAAGGTGGCGGAGTTTGCGTTGGTAAAAACTCTAGGATTCGCATGTTCGAAAATTTAATTGCGCTCAATCGCGGCATCGGATTGGCCATGTGGGGCGGGGGCTACGGAGAAGCGCTCCGGTGTGAGATTCGCGAAAACTCGCATACCGGCGTAGACGTTTCTTGTTTAGGCGTGGTAAAAGAAAGAAACAATGATTATTACAATATTTACGGCCGTGGAGGAAACGATGAAGATGGAGGAAACGAAACTGACGACGAAGAGTACGAAAGCGAGCTCATGTCGTTCTTGTTGGCGCAGAGACAACGCTACGCGATAACGCACCGAATCGTGTTGAAAGAGTGCCTCATCGATAATATCAACGTTTCTGGTGGAGCACACTGCGATGCGTTCGATTGCATTATCCGCAAAAACAGCAACGACGAAAAACAAACGTGCGTTTCCGTTGAAAAAGATTCCTTCCTCCGCATCTCTCCATCGTGAGAAATGGTGAGAGAAGAGCATGCGCGCATGTATAATTATTTATTTTGTTGTAAAATTCAGTATTAGAATTAAAAACTTGTGTTTCCATCATTTTTAATCCAGCACGATCGGGCTCTTCGCCAATGGCGATCGTTGTTGCTCGCTTCCTTCGAAAGTTTTATGTCCACTCGCCGACGTGTTTTCTTCGCCTTCAATTACTAAGTTCTTTGGTGACATGGGCGTTTGCGGAAAACGGACGTGTAGGCCTTTCTTCGAAGCAGACGTTGGAATCTCTTCCGTCTTATCCACGAAATCTTCGCCGCATAAAGTCAAATCTTCCTCCTCCTGCTCTTCCTCCTCTTCTTTTTCTTTTTCTTCTTTTTCTTCTTCTTCGTCGTCGCCTTGCGTGAATCCTAACCCGTCGTTATTTTCAAACGGCGTCGGCAAAGATGACACCTTTGAGACATCATCCGCGTTCATACCGTCCTCAGTGATGACATTAGCGACGGCGCTTTGCACGAGCGCTTGAACAACCGGAGTACTTCGCGCGACTTGTTCTTCTTGCTCTTCTTTTGGTTCTTCTTCATCACAAGCTCCTGTTTCGGATGCTGGAGGTGTCATTTTCTTCATCATGCTCGCATATTTCGCCTCCATGTCGTCTCCTTCGTCTGTTTCTTCGCTCGCGTCGTCCTTCGCCGGCGTTTGCATTTGTTGTTTTTCTTCGTTCGTAGGTTCTTGAACCTCTGTCGGCGGAAATTCAATATCAACACAATCTTGCGTTTGCGGGTCGAAAGCTTCCGCCGGCGCCGTTACTTGTTCATTTTGCTCATCGCCGTTAACAACGTCTCTTTCCTCTTCTCTTTCATCATCTTCTTCTTCTTCATTCACCGGTGGAGCAACTTGAGTGGCGTGGATATCGGCATTGTCCGTTTCCTGTTCGTTTGTGGTGTGCGTTCGGTTATCGTCGTCGTCCATTTCCATAGTTTCGTCGACTCTGGCGTCCTCGTCTTCCTCTTCTTCCATTTCGACGTGTAAACATTCTCCAACAACCATCATTTTTTTGTGCGCTTCCACATACGCCGCTTTCGAAAACGCGAGCGTTTCTTTTACCGTCGCTAACTCTTTCTCGCTGGCTTCTTTCGCTTTCACGGCCTCGTCGAGGTTCGCCTGTAACATTTCAGACTTTCCAATGGCATCTCCCCAGCGCTTGACCTCATCTTTACTCGCTTCGAGCATCGATTTACTTTCGTTGAGTTCTTTCTCGGAAGTTTCAAGTCTGTGCGTCAAATCTTTCACGCTCGTCTCCATCGTCGCTGACTCTTTCGCGTGTTTCTCAATCGCCGCCTTCATCGCAGTCGCATTTTCTTCCATAGATTTAATCTTTGCGTCTTTCTCTCCGATTTCCTTCATCTTCTCGCCGTTCACCTCGGTCAATCGTTCAATCTCCTTGTCCAAATCTTCCATTTCTTCCTTGCACTTCTCTTTCCAAGTGGTTGCATCCACTTTGTACGCCTCAAAATCAGCCTTGGTCGCGGCTTGTTTCTTCTCGAACTCTTTCTTCGCCTCTTCTACGTCCGTCTTCAATTTTGTATTCATCGTCTCGAACTCATCGCGCTCTCGAGATACCTCATCGATGGACTTTTTCAAATTCTCAATTTCCATTTGCTTTTCTTCCACTACCTTGGAGAGCGCTTCTCCGTCGACACCGTCTGCGCTCTTCCCTTTCTTTGACGGCGGCATCGGAAGCCCAGTCTCCACGTCTTTCTCCTCTTCTTTTTCTTCCCGCGCTTCTTCCTTCTCCTCTTTCTTCTCCTTCACGATTTCTTTTTCCGGGGACGCTCGTTTCTTCGGCGCGACACTTTTCTCCCCTTTCTTCAATCGATGTTTTGGCGTCCCGTAATTCGGTTCTACGCCTTTGTTCACTTGAAACTTAAAAAGGCACTTAAACGGGAACTCGATCAAGTCTTGGTCCTTCAAAGGGGTTGGTTTCCCTTTTTCGCAAGCGATTCCGTTTACGATGAGCCCGTTTCGGGAACAATCCGTGACGGTGACCGCATACCCCGGCGTTTCCTTCGGATCTTTCACGCAGACAATCCTCGCGTGTTCCGCCGACACTATCGTTTTAAAACAAGAGAGAAGGAGAAAGAGAGGAGACGTTATGACGAGGGTAAACGTTTGTGTGCGTTTCGAGGACGACAAAAGAACCAGCGACACCCTTTTCGTTTCGAGGCGCTCGGCATTCTCGAAATGTGGGCACTCTCTTTCTTGGACGGGGACAAAAAAACGAACGTTTACAAAAACGACGAAGCATTTTCCAACTTCTCCTCGCAAACGCGCGCACAAAAACCGTTCCCCCGCGCGCACGAAAGCAAAGAAAAAAAAACCGAACGTACCGCTGGGTAAGTCCAGAGCGAGGTCTGCGGTTTGCATCTTCGCTCTCGTCACGTTATCTTTCGCCATCAAGATTCGTCCCACGACGGCGTTCGAAAATCGCAGCTCGACGTTCGGTCCAATCAGCGCGCATCGCTTCGTCCCGACGCGGTTGCACTCCTCGCTCGTCCGGTCCACGTGTAAAACCTCCCGCGCCTCGTCGCTCGCGGCGACGAGCGTCGCGAACGGAGGAGCGCTTTTATGATCGTCGTCGTCGTCGTCTGTTTCTCTCATGATATAGCGTCGTCGTCGTCGTCGTCAAAGTCGTTCAAATGCAAGCGTCGATTGCTTTTTTTTTGTTCTCTCAATAAAGTTTTTGAAGAAAAATGTCGCACGTTTTTTTTTCTCCCCCTTTCAAAGGAAAGACACAAAAAAAGAAGAAAAAAAAAAGCGATCTAAACCCTAAACCCTTGTTTTGTTTAGGGTATTAGAAATCCGTATCTTCTTTTGTCTTGAGGACTCTGGTTGCGAACGAGACCGGATGCGCGCTTGAGAATACTACCAAACGAACGACGAGAATGACGACGACGCACCGCGACGGTGGTAAAGGCTTTCTCTGTCCTCCGCGCGAGAAGGAGGAGAAGACTCTTTCGTAGTCACGCGTCGCGTAAAAAGAGAGAGAGAGAGAGACAGAGACGATGTCGATGATGTGCTTCGAGCGAGCGGCAGGAATGACGTCGACGTCGCGCGCGTCGTGCAGTCGCGACCACCACCACCACCGCCGCCGCCGCGAGGGGGGGAGGAGACGAAGACCCGACGGAGAGACGACGCTCCGTCGCCGCGGCGCCTCGGTGATGGCGGCGGCGTCTTCGCGCGGCGCGGCGTTCTCGGCGTTCTCGTGCTCTGTGAGAGGACTTACGAAGCGGCGCGTTATCCCGGCATCATCATCATCGACTCGACGTCGCCGCGCGATTGGTGTCGAATGCAACGAGAACAAGAACAAAGGGCGGACAGAGAACGACGAAAAGAGCACGTCCGCGCGGTTCGTCCGAGACAAAACGCCACCGCCGCCGCAACAGAGGAGACGGTACCGATCGAAACAACGAGAAGGGGGTGTCGGTGCAGGCGAGAGCTTCGTCCGAGCGATCGGTATGAAGTGCGACGCGAAAGAAAAGAGGGAAGAGGACGAACGGTCGACGAACGCGCGGAATGACGAGAAAGAAAACAGTAAATCGTGGCAATATTTAACGTGCACCGGCGAAACCATGGACGAAGACGATGAAAACGAGTGCCCATGGGAGAGCGGCGAAGACGACGAAAACGAAAAATACGAAAAGAACGTAGACGTGGACGAAGATGCGAAGAACATTTTCGACGCGTACAAAGATGATAGTAATAGCACGGAGAATATGAATTCGAGAGAAATCGCCTCGAAGTTTTTAAAGCGATTGAAACGATTAGCTGAGAAGCGAAAGCTGGATGAGTTGCTCCAATTTTTGGACGACAACGCGGGATTCGTGGCGACGTTGAAAGACGATAAGAAACTGTGCAGAGCGATTGCTTCGGCGTCCGTTGCAGCCGCAGCGAAATGCAGAAACTTTGCGTTCGCGATGATGCTTTTGAAAGCCGCCGAAGGTCCGTTCGCGTGCGGCGTTTCGTCCGCGGCGTATTCATCGATCATTATCGAAGCCGGACGCGTGAACGATTTAGATTTAGCTTTGACGGTATTCGAGTGGTGGAAGAAAGGAAGAGGTCCAATTAGCGCGCAGTTTGGCGCCTCGGCGAATAAGAACGGGAAGATGTTCGTTCCAAATTCGTTTTTATGGAACTTGGACGATGTCCCGAAAGGTGTCGACCGTCACGACCGCGTTGGCGTGAAATGGCACCCGCGACGAACCGCGCCGAGTCGAATGTTGTTCTCCCTCTTGGACGCGTGCGCGGAATGTGGAGACGTTCGTCGAGCAATTCATACAAAAACCGAAATATTATCCTGGGAAGGACGAGTAAAGCGTCCAGACGATTTTGAACGCGCGTGGTGCTCTGTTTTGAAAGCGCACTCGAGAAGTTCGGAACCTTTGAAAGCGTTGAGTGCGTTCGAGAAAATGCTGAAAACGAACGAAACGGAAACGAAGAAAAGTCTGTTAGCGCATAACATTCTCATGTCCGCGTGCGTCAAAGGCGGTCGACCAGATTGGGCCAGAGATATGTTGGAAAAAGCAAAAGAAAACGGATTGAAACCAGATTCGATTTCGTACGCGACGTGTGCCGCTGGAGAAACGCAAGCCGCTCGAGGTATTTTAGGATCGGATTACGCGTGCGACGTGGAAACGTTGAAGAGACTGTTTTGCGAGTACACGGAAATATCGAGAAGGAACAAAATTGCATACGGTGCGTTCGTTTCCGCGTTTTTGCGAAGAGGTGAAACAAACTACGCGATTGAAGTTCTCGAACATGCGCAAAACGATGGACCGTCCTCGTCTCGAAAGAAGAAATCATCGAAAGGCGGACATTCGTCTTTTGCGGTTTCGCCAAACTCATACTTTTTGGTCATGCGACACGCGGCAAACGAAGGCGACGTCGATGGCGTGAGAAGACTATCTAAAATGCTCCGCAAACATCCCAAAGACACCGCTTTGTTGAGAGCAGAAGCGGCTTTGTACGAATCGGAGGCATTCGCGGCGGCGAACGACGTCGAAGGTGCGAGAGACGCCATCTTTCGCGCGCAAAACGCCGGCGAGACCGAAGCCGCAAAGGTATTGAGAGAAGCGAGCGAGAAAGTTTTGGTCGCTTTGTTCGTCGAAAACGAAATGGACGAAAACGACGTGTCGCCAAAGAACGTGCCGAAAGCGAGAAACGTCGCGAGAGCGTTGAGCTTACTCGACGGCGCTTGGAGTTACGATGAGTTCGATCAGGAAACTGGGAAAGGCGAGTTCCCGAAACCACCCCCGAAAGAAGGGTACGAAAAAGCCATCGAATTTGGAAACGTCTCTCCGTTAGCGTTTAAAACTGGTTTGAATCCGAACGATTCCATCGAAGAGGCGAGAGACTCGGACGCTTTACGAATATATTCCTGCGAAGAATTGGTCGAGATGAGCATGTTGGCCAGACGCATGGACTCGGGCCGCGTAGTTTTAGAACGAGCGAACGAAAATACAAAGTGCGAGAAAGACGTGATCGTTTTAGATGGCTTTGGCGAACCCATGGGTGTTTTAGAAAGAACTAGAAATCAAGAAGACGACGAATTTGCGTCCGCGGAGACTCTGATGAACTCATCGCTCCTCGTTACCGCGTCTCTGAAAACGTCCACGATTGGCGACGTCGCTTTGGCGTGCTTCGAGAATTCAAACGACGTCCCAATCGCAATCGTCGACGAGAGCAGCAAAGCGTTAATCGGAGCGATATTTCACGAAGACTTGTTCGAGAAAATGAAAAATTCTACCATCAAGAAGACGAGCAAAGAAGAGGAAGGAGATGACGTGTTTGACAACAATAATAACAAAATGAGCGATCCGAGATGAAAAAACTATACCAACTACCGCGAAAAAGCGCACGCGCAGCTGATGGATTGATATACATGAACGGTCAAAAGTATGCAAAAAGTATGCAGTAGATGTGCAGTTTGGTACGGAAGACTTTTTAATAGAGTATTTACATTTTTCATTATAACTTTAAATTACCGAACCGTACGTCTCTTCTCGTTCGGTTTTATTTTTGCTATCGTCGCCGTCGAGAAAGAGAAGTTTGTCATTCTCAGTGTCTGCGAACAGCGCGAGCGTTGGTGATGACGTTTTTCTTTTTCGCGCGAGCGCAAACGCCATCGAAAAGATTGTCATTGCAATGAGGATCTTAGTACCGACCGTCGAAGGACGTGTAAAGGATAAGAAATTCGAGGCGGAGGACCATCGAGCGGCGCCCAAAGAAACTTCGGCGTTCGCAGTGGTCCCCGACGCTTTATTCGCTTTCTTCTTCGTAGTCAACGTATCTGGGCGGCTCGCAGACGAGATCTCGAGAGTGTGACTGCGAGAAGACGCAGAAGCGGGTAGTTCGTTTCGAGACTTCGTGCCTCCCAACGCGCCCGCTGAATCTGCGCCAGATTCGCACCCCATCCTAATTCCACCTATTTCTTCTTTGAATGCCGGGTTCGACGCAAAGTCGGAGACCATCGATCCTAGCTTGTCGGCATTTACGGTCAACTTGTAAACACCAGCCTCGGCGTTGTAAGGCCATTTGGTCATGATAGTACCTCGATCTCCTGTCAGGCACGTGAATTGATAATGGAAGAAAACCGCACTCGAAGAAACCGCGCCTGATTCAACAGAATCACCCTTGCACGTCTTGACGCGCTCGACTGCGTAACTCATGTGATCGGATTTAAGCTGCGGACATATAACTGGTTCCGAATAGTCGATGGTTAGAAGTCGATTATAGACAGAAACAGAGGTGATCTCTGGCGCTGTAACGTCAACAACGACGTTCAAGTTTTCATCCGTTACAGATCCCTTAATTTCTGAAGTTGCGAAAGAATCGTATCCAGAGCAAAACACTTTCGCTCGAACTTCCCACGTGCCATCTTTCAGGCCGTTTAGGAAATATTGACGCTCTAAGTTCCATTTAAATGTGCATCCTTCGCCGCGAGCGGATTTGCATTGCACATCTGCGTCTTTGACGTCCCGCTTCCAAATGTTCGGGTCGTCACCTAACATATCCCACGAATTTATCCATTCACCTTGCCCAAGTTTTCTCCATTGCACCCGGACAAATTCGACATTTGGATGAACTAAATGGTTCGTCTTCTTCAAATTACCCTCGACGTAGTCGGCTGACCACAGGTTCAGAGGGTCCGGGTTCATCAATGTTATGTTGATGTACGGAGAAGTTTTCTTTGACACGAGGGTGTTTAGATACGTGTTGTAGGTGGTTGCGTCCCACTCAACTTTTGGACACTCCCGTTCCCATTTAAAATCTCCAAGGTACGCCTTGGAGGAGATCGGAGACCGGTACAAAATGTCTCTGGACATTGTCCATTCGCATTCAGAAACTAACTGAACGCCAATGGAAGAATATTTTTGGGAAAACTGCCCTTTCTGAATATTCAACGACAGACGAGTATATTTTAAGTTACCGTTATCGTCAACCGAAGGTACGTCGTGTAACGGGACCAACTGTTGGAACGGAGCAAGATTTGGCACGCCGTTGACTGTGAATGATAAATCCAACATATTTCCACCAAAATCACCGGTGTATTGAGATCCAGATATTAACTGCAATCCGTATATGTGACTTTCTCTGTAAGGAGATTCGTTGGTGATGATAATATCGAACAAAGCGTTTTGCCCAGGCGGGATAAATTTGTTATCTACGCCAGGTGCCCACGCAGTCTCCACAATCAAACCAGATTCTCTCCATAAAGTATTGGGTTCTCCCGGGCATTTCGACGCGCCGCCAATGGTTCTGAAAATGGGAGTTCCAAAGCGCTTGTCTGTTGAAACTGCCACTACAAACTTATCGTAGGGGTCAGGATCGCCCAAGCTGTACGAGACTTCGAGATTACCATACTTTGCCCAGGCCATGGTGCGCTCGAGAGAGGCTGACTTACCTTTGTTGTCATGATGCTCCGCTGCTCCTGTAACGATCGAAACCGCGGTCTCCATCTCGTAACCCTCCCCAGAACCAGCTTCTCCCTCGATTACCCAAGAATAACCCCAAGAATCAATGTTAGACGATATGGCTGAATTAAATTCAAGCGCATGCCCACCTCCCGAAAAGGTTAGGTAAATGTTTTGCTCCGGACCCGTGGCTTTCGGTTGTAATTTTGGATCGTTCTTGTCTTTGCCTCCGAACCTGAATGGAGCCTTTGTGCCAAACACTGAGGAATCCATATACTTCGCCGCAGCGTCCTTATCGAAGAACTTGGGATCAAGCACCATCCCACCTCGCTTCTTCATATCCTTTTCAGCGAGGTCTGACATGCCCCGAGAGAATAACGATTCTGGGACCGATTCTTCATCATTTTCAACAGAAGTAAAAACATTTTTACCAACTTCATTACCCTTCATTTCCCAAGATTCTAACCAAGAACCCTTCTCAGGGAACCAATCTTCGTTTCCAGTACTGGATACCCCCGCACCAGAGATGATGTTATTCAAATTCAGATCCTTTGAAAACGAGCCTATCTCTCTTACGGAAGAATCAATGGTATTCCAGACGCTCGAAAGACCATTCAAATCTTTGGTCCCGCCCCCAGTATATGCACCATACGCCTCGTCAACTTTCGGTTTCATTAGTCTCCCGAATACCGATTGATCTGAGGTAAACGGAACCGAAGTTTTATCGTAACTCTTCTCAATCTGACTCAACTTTGTCTTCTGTTCTGCCGAATTGAGCTTTAAAAACCCTTCTGGATTGAAATCTGGAGATGACCACTCTAAGGTTCTTTGCCAATCTTGAATTGATGTTTGTAGACGATGCTTCCAAATGCCCTTCACTTGGTCATTCGATTTATCACCCATTTCTCCATCAGTCATTATGGAATCCTTATCATTGGCTGTGGCAATCAAGCCGCGCAACTCTGGTAACAGTTTATACTCAATATGGAATACTGATACCAAGTATGAGGTTGGTTGCCGGGGAAGCCATTGCACTTCTTCGATAACTTTCAGGCAATTTTCTCTGATATCGACGGTGTCAACACGGAGATAGACTATCTCAAAACCACCTCCAAGAATGCTATCTCCAGGGCGACCAGGTAGTGCTGGGTCCGCAGACGAAGAAACAGTTCGATCTAGAGTAAAGTGAAAATCCCAACCATTGTCCGTACTTGCAGATATTTCTACAGAAGGACCCGTGTTTTCGGAGACGTCCGAGTACTCAGTTTCAAACGCCAATGATCCGGGCGAATCTTCCCCGTCATCTTCAAATTCAAGCTCGACGTTGCCGTAAGCAGAGCCAGCGGAGACACCGGGTGGTTCTACACCACCTGCAACGTCAATGCCAATGGAACCAGAA
>Ga0163180_10000962_pt1 | contig 16401 bp, 13 predicted proteins | sample AtlANTMetagenome_2_FD_109647 | JGI IMG/M metagenome (GOLD analysis project Ga0163180, IMG submission 109647) | Marine eukaryotic phytoplankton communities from the Atlantic Ocean - Atlantic ANT 4 Metagenome | ecosystem: Environmental > Aquatic > Marine > Oceanic | place: North Atlantic Ocean...
AACCGGAGTCGCCCCAGTCGGCATCGGCGTCAGCGTCTGCGTCTGCGTCGGCATCGGCGTCGCCCCACCAACCGGTATCGCCCCACCAACCGGAGTCGCCCCAGTCGGCATCGGCGTCGGCGTCTGCGTCTGCATCGGCGTCGGCATCGGCATCGGCGTCGGCGTCGGCGGGAGGCTTTTCATCACCCCCCCCACCACACCCAACAACCAAAGGAATCATCAACAACGAAATCAGTGCAAGCCGCATGTGCCCTCCGAGGGGGAGAGTCTACCAACAACATTGTGAGGCGTCAGGGAATGCAGCCGGCCCAGGTCAAGCAGAACAGTAGGCCGAGCCCAATCAGTGCGTAAAGGAGGCATGCTGTTTTGGGCCAGTTGCTGGTGAAGTGTGGCCAGTGATGCGATGTTCTGGCAGCACCTGCGAGTATCCCGAAGACAATCGGGGCAAACAGGATGGTGCCATTAAAGATGAACTGTTCCGGATGGTTGATTTCAAACCCAAGGGCACGAAAGAACTCGACAAGCATCATTTCATCTCGGTTAAATACTTAAGGTTCGTAGCGGTTTTTCGCTCATACCGTATTGATTTCGACGGGTGGCTTTTTGGGTGAATTGTCTCAAGCGTTCGGCTGTGTATATTCGCGTCAGCGCTTTACCATCCATGCTCATAATAAATGGCTTCGGCGATTATGGTCGTATCGCAGGAATAGGGGTATCCGGTGGGCAATATATGGTCGCTGATCATGGCGCAATCATCGCCTTCGCAGCTTATTTTCAGCGCCCTTTCGAGGGTGAGGTAGCCGTCTTCGTTCCACCCGTATTCGGGCTCGTATCGGTGGTTCACCCAATACTTTTCGTTTCTATAGGACGCGTCCAGGGTGTAAGCATAGGTCAGGACGAGATTGGACAGTGTCTCTCCATCGACGATGATCGACGTCTCTACGACCTCCCATTCGCAGCGGATCTGGTTGGCATCCCCGCCCGCCCAGACACAGTCTGTGGCTGCATCTTCGTGGAGTTGCGACTCGCTGTTCACGACCGTCCGATGGTGTGTCATTGTGAGCGTGCCTTCAAAAGGATCGGTCACCGCCCCATCCGTGGTCACACTATCAATTTCAATTTCGAAGCTTGCCCACTTGATTTCGTCGTCACAGCTGGATGTTTGTATGTCGATTTCACTCCCGACTCCCACTTCGTATACGGGGTCGTTCATATAAAGGCCTTCGAGAGGTGAATACGACGGCTCATCCTCCTCATCATCGTCATCACCCTCGCACGGATTCTCTTCATCGGGTTCATCCCCACAGGAATCGCTACTTTCCGAAGTCTCTGACCCATCGTCTTGGGAGGTACCCTCATTATTCTTGCCATCGCATCCTGAGAGTGGGCTCCCCAATAGGATGATGGCGATGAGAATCTTTAGTGTGTGAATGCCGGATTTGAACATGGGTAGCTCCCGATTTCTGATGTGGTGTCGGTCAAGGCAGTAAACCCTTGTGACTCAACTAATATAGGCTTGGGGCGTGGCAGGATTTGTTACGGAATGTGACGCTTCCAAAATAGAGCATTGCACCAGGCCTCGGGAGTGGCGTTGTGCATATAAATTGCATCGATCTGCGCCGATGTATGCTCAGATCGATGCATAACTTCAGGGCGGATCGCTCAAACTTGAGTCAGCAGTCGGCATTGTTGGCGGTATCGACGGTGCCGGTCCAGCCCATTCCTTCCAGCCTATCCACGAAGGCATCGACCAGAGATTGGCACAGAGAGCTGTTGTCGGCGATGGAGAGGACTCCACCGAGCGAAGCGAGACCAGTCAATCCGTCGATGTGGGTCAGGGCGTCGTTTTCCGAGATGTAAAGGCCGACACTCAGCGACGTCAGGCTGGCCAACCCGTCAACGTTCGTCAGGTTGTCGTTATTGCTGATGGATATGCCTGTAGCGGTGGCCAGCAATGACAGGGCCTCCAAATCACGCACAGCACTGCTGTTTGCGATTCTGACATTACCGACGTCTGCTAGGCAGTTGTCCGGTATGACGTCCGGGTATGCTCTGTAGTTGAATCGAATGTCGCCAGGAATGCTGCTACACATGGCGATGCTGGCCCATTCTTCGTCGGTTGTGTAATCGCCAGTTGCGGTCGGGCAGGGGACAGCCTCTCGGCATCGCTCAATCTGGCCAATGGCATCCTCACCGTCGCAGTCTTGATCAATGTCGTCGTCCCAGATCTCGTCGGCGCCGGGATAAATGGTGGCGTCGGTGTCGTCGCAATCGCCTTCTTCGAGGGTGAAGCCATCGCCATCTTCATCGGTGCCAGCGGGTTCGCCTGTGTCATTGGCGTCTGCGTCGGCGTCGGCGTCGGCGTCGGCGTCGGCGTCTGCGTCTGCGTCGGCGTCTGCGTCTGCGTCGGCGTCGGCGTCTGCGTCTGCGTCTGCATCCGCGTCCGCGTCCGCGTCCGAATCGGAATCGATATCGGTGATGGTGCCTGTCGGTATACCCTCGGTGGATTCGTCTTCACCTGTCCATTTTGGTGAACAGCCAACAGCCAAAGGAATCATCAGCAACGACACCAGTGCGAGCCTCATGTGCCCTCCGAGGGGGAGAGTCTACGTCATGTGGGGTCGATCGCTCAATACCGCTTCGACCTCATCTCGCGGCAGTAAGGCGATGGTGTATGATTTCGAATCGGGAGGTTTGATTAGGTACATGCACACTTTTTTGCTATTTGCGGTTAGCACGCCTGCGTTCGCTACTGATGTTCTCTACCAAGGGAACGTTCGGGGAGGCGTCGCTGTCGATGCATCGGGTGTCGACGTATCTGAATTGGCTGATGGTGCGGTTGGATATGGAGACGATTTTCAAATCGTCATCCCGACAACCGCCATCGTTACGGATGCCTTTGTCATCCTTCATGCCAAACCAGATGGAATCACGTCCACGCCAGAAAATATCTTTATTAACGGGTGGCCCCTGTCGGAAGGTGCGTTGATATCGGCCAGTGAGGCCACCGAGATTTACCGGTTGACCACACCAAGCGCATTTGGGATCGCGGGGACAGGTGTCTATACCTATTCAGAGCAAGGGTCCGTTGAGGATGACTACCATTTCGGGCCCGGCATTCATGGTGCGTCATTGGTTGTCGTGTACGAAGATTTTTCTCTAAACGGATACAGGCACGTCGTTGTCGCCACCGATAACGTGACAGATGGCGACCTCCCGCTGCGCGATCTGGCCACAAACACGATCGACTCTGCCGTCATATCTTACGGTCTGGTAAACGAGTGTGCCCGCGACCAGTCCAACGCTGTAGTCATTGAATCGTACATGGTTTCCACCACAGCTGGGGGAAGTGACGACGGGTCGAGCTACTCAGGGACTTGCGGCGGACAGGATTGGAATACGCTGCTGACTCAAGGCTCCTTCGGGATCGATGACCTCGACACGATTGTCGGTGTATCCGGCGACATACTGGATGGTGTGCCCGCTGACGGGGACAGTTTCAATTCGAGGCTGGACGACGAGCTTTACCAGGCCCTATACGACAGAGATGGTGAACTGACTCTCGGATATAGCGATTCGAGCGGCGATGACTCGCAACTCTCTTTGGTTGTCGCAGTGATTGAAATCGATTCCGATTCGGATGGTTTTGCAGACTCGGTCGACAATTGTCCCGACGATGCCAATCCCGATCAAGTTGACTCCGATGGGGACGGTATGGGCGATGCATGTGAGGGCTGCGTCGACATCGATGGCGACGGATATGGGCTGGAAGGAATTACTGAGACCTGCGTGTTCCCTGATGGCGTCGACTGCAACGATGACGACCCCCTTATTCATTCGGGTGCGGACGAAATCTGGTACGACGGCGTCGACCAAAACTGTGATGGGGACAATGACTTTGACCAGGATGGTGACGGGTATACCAGCGCAGATTTTGGCGGTGAGGACTGCGATGATCTGAACGATCTGACCCACCCTGGCGCAGCCGAGATTTGGTACAACGGTGTAGACAACGACTGTGACGACGGCTGTGACTTCGACCAAGATGACGATGCTTGCCCGGTATCGGAGTATTACCTTGAAGCGGCGACCGACCCTGCCTGCGATATGGGGTGTTTCGATGGGCTCGACCTTGAAGAGGCCGACGCCAGTGACTCCGAATCCGAGACTGGAGACGATGAACTGGACTGCGGTGATGAGGCCTGCGATCCTTCTGGCACGGAGTATTTTGGAGGGGATTGCGACGATGAAGACGCCGACCGGCTCCCTGGAAACCCGGAAATTTGGTACGACGGTACGGATCAAGACTGCGATGGCAACGATGATGATCAGGATGGGGATGGCGAAGGTACGGTCGCTTTAGGGGGAACCGATTGTGATGATCTGGATCCGTTGATCAATTCGGAAGCAGAAGAGATTTGGTACAACGGCATCGACGAAAACTGTGATGGGAACGATGCGGATCAAGATGGTGACGGTGAGGACGCGGAACCTATGGGGGCCGACTGCGATGACCTGAACCCCTGGGTCAACTCAACGGCATCCGAAGTTTGGTATGACGATGTTGATGACAATTGCGACGGCAATATGCACGACCAAGATGGCGATGGTGAAGAGGCCATCCCTGCTGGCCTCGACTGCGATGACTTAAACTATAGGGTGTATTCCACTGCTGACGAGGTTTGGTACGACGGGGTCGACCAGGACTGCTCGGGGACATCGGACTTCGATCAGGATGAAGATGGGCACGACCGACGCCCAGAGGGCGATGACTGCGATGACCTTGATCCGGGTGTGAATCCATCGGCTGAAGAGATCTGGGGGGATAGCATCGACCAAGATTGCGACGGCATCGCCTACCGAGACACGGACGAAGACGGCTCACCTGACCATATCGATTGCGACCCGGATGACGCGTCTGTTTTCCCTGAAGCTTCAGAGAAGTGCGACTATATCGACTCCGATTGTGACGGTGATTTGGTGGATCACTTCCCGGATACAGATGGAGACGGAGTCCCCGAGTGTGATGGGATTTTGGATGTCGGCGGCGACAGTTTTGAGTTGAAAGAGCCGGAGTCATCGGGTGGCTGCAGCGTCATGGCGTCACGCAGCCCGACAGGATGGGCTTGGCTTGTGCTTATTGCGATGTCGTGCTGCCGAAGAGGTCGACGCTATCAATAACGACATCAGTGCGAGCCGCACCTGGCCTCCGAGGGGGAGGGTCTACGTCATGAGTTGGGGGGGGGCTTCAATATCTCTTGTACCTGCGTCTGATTAAACCCAGCACCATAAAAACCCATACCGATATTTTGGAGCCGGTCCTTATGATTGCATCAGGCTCGTCGGTATCAGACCTACAGCCTTCGCCGGAGTTGTCTGCACACCCCCCGCTGTTGTCCTCTTCCGGACAGGCTTTCTTACACTTTTCCTGTTTCGCTGAGCAAACGGATGTTGAATCGCCATCCACTTGCTCTTTGCATTGTTCATATTCATCTTCACATTCGTTCTCGCAAGCCTCTGATGCCGTAGCACAGCCCACAGCCAACGGAATCATCAACATCGAAATCAGTGCGAGCCGCATGTGGCCTCCGAGGGGGAGAGTCTACGTCATGCGGGAGGGGTCAGACAACTCAGTGTACTGGGTTGAGGGTTGGCATCACCCTTCGTCCCATAAATCGCACACTGGGCCCTCGTCGTAGCTCCAAAAATAGCATCCTGCCATATAGGAAGGTTCGCGAACGGTGTGGCATACTTGGACCTCCTTCAGGGTGCCATCCGGTTGGCACTCCACTATTCGAGACCAGCCGCTTCTCTCCTCGCGCCATTCCGAAAAGTCATCGCCTTGACAACTGCGTTCACCGCTCTCGAATGTTCCGTCGTCGCCGCACTCCCATGGAGGATTATCCCCCCCGCAGCAGTCTGCTTCTTCGCTGGCATCTGACTCCTCTTTCTCTGGACCACAGCCAACAACTAAAGGAATCATCAACAACGAAATGAGTGCGAGACGCATGGAACCTCCGAGGGGGAGAGTCTACGTCATGCGGGGTCGATCGCTCAATACCGCTTCGACCTAATCTTGCGGCTATCTGCGGCTATGGTTGCCCAAAGTTGGGGTCACCACAGGAAGCCGGTATCTGGACCGCCAGCTTCATCGGCATCGCCACCGGTTCGATGGTCCCCCCTGTCGCCTCGGTCTTCATTTCCTTGGCGTACACGACCCATTATGAGGCCTCATGTCTGTCGAAATACACCCAGTGGTACTTACCGTTTTCTAGTAAAGACCGCATCTCCTGCGCTGTGGGATTTCGAGAGGTGAAAGGGGGCCAGATGTCGGTGGACGAGCTGTCAAAGAAAGAGTGGAAATCCTTTTGAGCAGACCAGACATGTAAATCTCCCCACCGCAGCTTACGCCCTCGTGCCAAGACCGTGCCGTGCGGGTAGATGGATTTGGGGCTCACCCCCGCCCCTGCGCCTTTTACGCTGATGGCCCCGTCGCGGAACCCGTCGAAGAAGGCGTCTGGTCGAAGGAAGGTATCCGCTGCCTCACGGAGCCATGGCTCGACCTCCAGGATGGCGGAATCGTCGGCGCCCTGGCACCGGTGGGTCGCCCACCTGGTGGTGATGTAGGCTCCCTCGCGGTTTACGGCCCGGCACCACACAAGCTGCTGGGTCTCCATGTTGACCCCCGCCAGAAAAAATCCCGCGCCAGTGTGAATCATCAACTGCACCACCGGGGGCTGACTCGTTTCAAGCGGATGCAGTCGCCGGTGGTAGACATCCATCAATGGAACACACAGTTTCCCCGCTTCGACCAGCATCAGCTGCTCAATCGTCGTCTGATGCATTTGTTCGAGGGTTTTGAGTTCCTCGTCCGGAATGGGCTGTACCCCATCACTGTCCAGCTCTGCCAGTTGTCGTTTGATCCGACGCATCGCCAGCTGGTCACTCTGCTCACGGTGGTCCTCGGGCCCGCTCACCATCAGTCCTGCTGCTGTAGCCAGACAGAGCTGATAGTTCGCCATGTCCCACACCCCCTGGTCCCATAAGTTTTTATCTCGTCCAATGTAGTCCCACCCTCCGACAGGGCGGCGGCGGATGTACGGCCCCACCTTGCCGGTCATGGTAAAAGGAAGGAGGCGGAGCCATTGATTGCCCGATTCTAAGGCCGTTAGAGTCGTCTTGATTTGTGCGTCCAGGTGCACGGCGGCATCTTGCACTGTTTCGGGAACGGCAAAGGGTTCGAGGAACCGAGGGGAGAGGTCTTCCGAGCGCAAAACATATTCCAACCGTTTTCGAAACTCGGCTTCCGACATCGGCAGGAAAGACTCACCCACTAATGTCGGGAAGCCATTGTTATTGGCCTGGAGTTAATAAAACCGGTTCTTATGGCCAAAAATGTAGCTGGTTTTGTTTTTGGAATAGCTGCTTATTGTTGGGTAGCGCTCCAGATGAAACTTCTGCTCACGAAGCAGATTAACCACCTGTTCGATGGTCTTATTTGGTTCCTGTATGCTCATGGGTTTCGCCTAACCGTGTGCCAAGCTATCCCCATGTGGCCTCCGAGGGGGAGAGTCTACGTCATGCGGGGTCGATCGCTCAATACTGCTGTCACCAGCAGCTGCCTGTTTCAGTAGATCGTCGCACAATAAGCGGAGATAGCTGTCGGCCCTTCAGGCAGTGGTCCACTGCAGCCGACGTGAACAGGTGTGAGTGTGGGGTCTGTACCGAGGTCGCCGTAACCTTCCGGAATGGAAAAATGAATGGTCTCATCGGTGAGGATGTCAGTGCCGCAATCGGTATTCGCAGCCGAAGTGGGTGGCACCTCACGGGCGGATGCGTCGTCGCAGGACAAGAAAGGGGTCATGATGCCGAAAAATACGGGCTCACATGTGGGCGATTCAAACCATCCCAAATGACCGGCCAGTGACCATGGGCCTTCACAATCACTAGATGCACTACAAGGGACGCTTGTGGCCACAGTTTCATCGGGAAGTTCGTGTTCAAAAATAAGTTCGGTCACATCATTTGGCGCGAGTCCGGCATAGCCGGATTCAATACAAACGGCGGCGGCCTCTTCGCGGGTGAAGCCGGCAGGATCTGGACCTGTCGATGGCGGGTCGCATCGTGCGTACTGTGACAAGTCTCCTTCTATCGGTCTCAACAGCACACAGTTGAAGTCGCAATCACTCTCATCCGCAAAACCGTCACAATCATTATCGATCCCACCGTCACAGACTTCGGCTATCCCAGGTCGCACCATTGGGTTTTCATCGTCGCAGTCATCCTCAGTCCGTACGCCATCGCAGTCCCCGTCCTCGGCTACAGTGGTTGAAGTGGGGTCAAGGTCATCGCAATCGCCTTCGAATTCGCTCAACCCGTCGCCGTCACAGTCTTCTTCAGCTGTACGGTCGCCGATCTCCGGGTCTTCGTCGTCGCAGTCATCTGCAGTGAGGGTTCCATCACAGTCCCCGTCCTCGGCCACGGTGGTTGAAGTGGGGTCTTCGTCGTCGCAGTCATCTGCAGTGAGGATTCCATCACAGTCCCCGTCCTCGGCCACGGTGGTTGAAGTGGGGTCTTCGTCGTCACAATCTGCTTCTTCTGGGATTCCATCACAGTCCCCGTCCTCGGCCACGGTGGTTGAAGTGGGGTCTTCGTCGTCACAATCTGCTTCTTCTGGGATTCCGTCGCAGTCCCCGTCCTCGGCCACGATGGTTGAAATGGGGTCATAGTCGTCGCAGTCATCTGCAGTGAGGATTCCATCACAATCGCGGTCGTCCAATAAAGAGCCCACTTCAGTCGTAGTATCGTCACAGTCCACTACTGTAGGTGCCCCATCGCAGTCTGCATCGCTGAGCGGCATGGTGGCGTCGTCATCATTGCAATCGTCGTCAGTGAGCACGGTATCGCAATCGGCGTCAGTGGCGACGATGGTCGATGATGAATCACCGTCATCGCAGTCATCAGCAGTCAGTGTTCCATCGCAATCTGCGTCTGTGGCCAGGGTGGTTGATAGTGCATCGTCGTCATCACAGTCGTCGGCAGTGAGGACGGCGTCGCAGTCGCCGTCTGTGGCGACAACGGTGGATGCAGGGTCGTCATCATTGCAATCTGCAGAGGTCAGCGTTCCATCGCAATCCGCGTCCTCTGCCACAACAGTGGATGCTGCATCTAAATCGTCACAGTCGTCGGCGGTGCGTGTCCCATCGCAATCGGCATCCGTGGCGACGATCGTCGACGAGGGATCTAAATCGTTACAGTCGTCGGCGGTGCGTGTCCCATCGCAATCCGCATCCTCTGCCACAACAGTGGATGCTGCATCTGAATCGTCGCAGTCGTCGGCCGTAATAACGGTGTCGCAGTCTGCATCTGTGGCCACAACAGTGGATGCTGCATCTGAATCGTCGCAGTCATCGGCCGCAATAACGGTGTCGCAGTCTGCATCTGTAGCCACAATGGTTGATTCTGGGTCATCGTCATCGCAGTCTTGGGCTCTCCGGATGCCATCGCAGTCGGCATCGACGGCCCGGACTGTTGAGTCTGAATCGCCGTCATCACAGTCATCTGCTGTAACTGTCCCGTCGCAGTCGGCGTCATTGGCTACCACGGTGGAGGTGGGGTCGTTGTCGTCACAATCATCGCTTGTTTCGATACCATCGCAGTCATTATCCTGAGCCTTTGAGCCGACCTCCCCGTCCGCATCATCGCAATCGTCACCGCCGAACACGTGAGAGATAGCGCCGTCGTTATCCTCATCGCCGTCGGTCACCACGCAATCGGCATCTTCAGCATCGCTGCCGGTGAGTTCTCGCTGAATCGAGAAGTCGCCGTTTAGTTGGAGCCCTGCGGCGGTAGTCACGTCAACAGTGCCCGCTATGGTGGTCATCAGGGGCACGCCGGATAGATCGCCTGCTTCCGTCCCCGCATTGAGGTTTTGGATATGAAGGTATCCATTTTGAGATTCGAAGATGCCTTCGTATTCGTCTTCTACGCCAGTGCAGTCAAGCGTTGTGAGTTGCACGAATCCCGATGAACCATCCATCCGGTAGTATCCTTCGCCGCAGACTGCGGGTTCGGTGATTCTGACAGAGCACTGAAATTCGCCCTCGTTGACGGCATGAAAGACCATGCTGGGTGCCCGAACTTCTGGGGCCTTGTCGGGATCAAATTCAAAGGCCGCTGTCAGCGAATACGCCTCGCAATAGTCGAGTGTGGTCGCATCACCGTTAGGCATATTTAGTGTGAACGATGCAGAGCAGGCCGGGCTAGTGGATGCATCCTTGTCGGTCAGGTCAGGGCCTGGAGTAGACTCGCCTCCTTCCTTAGTGACACAGCCAACAACCAAAGGAATCATCAACAACGAAATGAGTACGAGACGCATGTGCCCTCCGAGAGGGAGAGTCTATGTCATGCGGGGTAGATCGCTCAATACCGCTTCGACCTCATCTCGAGGCTATCTGCGGCTATGGTTGCCCAGATGGTTGGACAAAGTTGGGCTGCTCAGCAGGAATCGTCGTTACCATAGTTGTACCCAATCCAACCGTACCCCTCCACTAGTGTTTCCAATAGGGCATCGACCAGGGACCGGCAGAGTGCAATGTTGTGGGTGATATCGAAACTTTCAACGACGTCCGTGAGGTTGTCGAGCGAGAACGACGTGAGCGCATCGTTCTCGGAGATATAGAGGGCTTCATCGATGTGGGTGAGGTTGTCGAGTGAAAACGATGTGAGCGCACTGTTGTTGCTGATGCGGAGGTCTCCACCGATGTCCATGAGGCTGTCGATTGAGAACGACGTGAGCGCATCGTTACCAAAGATGTTGAGGTCTCTAACGACGCCTGTGAGGTTGTCGCTTGAGAACGTCGTGAGCGCAATGTTGTGTTTGATGCCAAGGTCGAAATCGACGTTGGTGAGGTTGGCGAGAGAGAACGACGTGAGCGCATCGTTATGGGAGATTTCGAGTTCCAAATCGACGTTGGTGAGGTTGTCGAGAGCGAACGACGTGAGCGCATAGTTAGCACTGATCTCGAGGTTTTCAACGACGCCTGTGAGGTTGTCGATTGAGAACGACGTAAGCACAAGGTTATTGTAGATAGAGATGTAGCCAACAACGTCTGTGAGGTTGTCGAGAGCGAACGACGTGAGCTCAAAGTTGAAGTCGATGTAGAGGTCGCCACCGATGTAAGTGAGGTTGTCGAGTGAAAAGGACGTGAGCGAAGCATTCCCCATAATCTCTACGTTGCCATGCACCGATCGCAAGTCATGAAGCAGAGCCAGATCTTCTGCATCCGTGTCTGAAATCACCAAATTGCCAGTTATGACGGAACAGCCTTCCGCATCCGCATAGTTGTAGTCACCTTCACAAACGACGGGGTCGATCAGTCCGTCACAGTCGTTGTCGATACCGTCATCCATGATTTCGGTGGCTCCTGGGAAAACGGTGTCGTCGTCGTCGTCGCAGTCACCGGCTTCGACAGTGAAGCCGTCGCCATCTTCATCAGCGTCGGCGTCTGCGTCAGCATCCGCATCGGCGTCAGCATCGGCGTCAGCATCCGCATCGGCGTCTGCGTCTGCGTCAGCATCGGCGTCGGCATCGGCGTCGGCATCGGCATCGGCGTCCGCGTCCGCATCAGCGTCAGCGTCTGCGTCTGCGTCTGCGTCTGCATCGGCATCGGCGTCTGCGTCTGCGTCTGCGTCTGCGTCTGCGTCTGCGTCTGCGTCTGCGTCTGCATCGGCATCAGCGTCGGCGTCCGCATCAGCGTCAGCAGCAGGCTTTTCATCACCCCCGCCACCACAACCAACAACCATAGGAATCATCAACAACGAAATGAGTGCGAGACGCATGTGCCCTCCGAGGGGGAGAGTCTACGTCATGCGGGGTAGATCGCTCAATACTGCCTCGACCTCATCTTGCGGGAGTACCGATATGACCGCTTTGGTGATGGCGATTAACTATCGCATTCCTGGGTGCAGTACTCTTCAAGCTTTGCTCTACCCCCAAAGCGTTCGAGCACCCGTTCCATGTCTTCTGGTCGGAAATTTGGCCAGCCACAGTCATCGTAAAAATAGCAACCGCAATCGCTCCCATAATCAAACTCATCATTGAAGAGGTCATTGATTTCTTTGTTGCAGCGCTCACAGGTTGCTGCCTCAGTCACGAATGAGCATTTTTTGAGGTCTGAATCTGTAGCATCACCGATTAGATTGCTGAGGTCCCAGTCCGAATCCGGGCCGGTTTCGCCCTTTACGCGCTTTTCGCACAGTTCTTGACACTGGATCTCTTCTTCCTCGTCTTTTCCACAACCAACAGCCAAAGGAATCATCACCAACGAAATGAGTGCGAGCCGCATGTGCCCTCCGAGGGGGAGAGTCTACGTCATGCGGGGTAGATCGCTCAATACCGCTTCGACCTCATCTTGCGGCAACACCTTCATGACCTGGCGGGCGAACTCAAAATATGCCTCGCCATTCCGGCCATCAAAGCTGAATCGTTGTCATGTGGGCGATAGCACTTTCACGACTAGCTTTAGCTGATATTTGCCGATTCCTTCGTCATCGATGGTGGTGTCGTCGGTGGAAATCTCAATATTACCCTCTGCCTCCATGGGTTCCGAGCCCATCGCGACAACCGTAAACTCCTTTTGTTCACCGGGCGCCAAGGTGAACTCAGTCCCTTCGCCACTGTCAGCCCTCCTGAGGTTGCTGAATACTTCAAAACCAGTGTTTTCTCCTGAGTCTGTAATCGTGACGGATTCAACCAAGAGATTCGCTGCACCCTCGTTTATTACCGCGAAAGCGTTCATTTTACCGGTAGAGGTCGTGGCGATGGTTCCAAAGTCGAGGGTTTCCGGTGTGACTCGGAGAATCCCTGCTTCTTCAACGTCATCGGCGTCTGCATCCGATTCACCCGTGTCTTCGCTGGGCCGGCATATGCCGTCGTCGTAGTAGGTGTAGCCAGCCGGACACGGATCTCCATCTTCATCTTCAGCGTCGCTCCATTCATCGCCCCACTCATCATCCTGTTCGCTGCTGACATCATCGTTTTTGTGTGCGCACCCAACAACCAAAGGAATCATCAACAACGAAATCAGTGCGAGACGCATGTGCCCTCCGAGGGGGAGAGTCTACGTCATGCGGGGTAGTTCGCTCAATACCGCTTCGGCCTTATCTCGCGGCATCAGTCTTGTGGACATCCTTCAAGACACATCTCGGCCAAACCACTCTCCCCGCCGTAAAGCGCGAGTACCTTTTGGCATTCTCCGGCCGGATCTTCGACTCCCAGTTGCGAGTCAAACCTCCAAGCTGTACATCATGTAGTCCTGCGTCTAGTAAATTCAGCGACTTGCGGAACCGTCAGATACCGACACAAGCCACCATGCGACCCGCTATTCGCCGAACAGCAAGTAGGTCATGCCGCCGCTTTCGGCACGGTAGGCACCGACGAGGATGTCGTCGTAGCCATCGCCGTTGACATCGCCACCGCCCGCGACGGCGAACCCGGCATGGTCACTGCTTTCTTCCCCCAAAATCTTTTGGTCGGCCATCGCGAGATTGATGGGGACAACGTCACCCAAATCCTTGGCGAGAAACACGTAGATACCGCCCACCTGGTCACCGGATGGGTTCTTCAAATATTGAGTTCCGATCACGATGTCGTCCAGTCCGTCGCCATCGACATCGCCCGCATTGGCCACCGACTGGCCCACCCGGTCGTAGTCATTTTCGCCGATCAGCTGGTAGTCGGCGTCGAGGTACAGGTCGAGTTCCTGTTCGTCGCCAAAACTGCTGCCGAACAGCACATAGACAGCCCCGGCGTACATGCCACCGTCGGGGTTCGAGTAGGCACCGATCAGCACGTCTGAACGGCCATCGCCGTCGATGTCGCCGCCGCCGGAAACTGAATATCCCGACTGTTCCGAGCCGTACGCCCCCGCAATGCGGTAGCTGGCGTCGCTCAACGGAATGTACTGCGTATCGCCGAAGTCCGAACCCAGCATGATGTATGTCATCCCGGCATCGCTGCCGGCTTCGTCATTATTGTGTGCGCCAAAGATGACGTCATCGAGTCCATCACCATCGATGTCGCCCGCACTGGCCAGTTCGAGACCAAAGTAGTCATCAGAGGCTTCCCCGGTGAGGATGTAATCGGCCGTGTTCACCTGCATCTCGATCCGAGAATCGGTTGGTTCGGCCAGTGAAGCGGCACGGAAAATATACACTTCGCCGTTGTGGTCGTAGGAGGTTGTCCTGCGCGCGTGAATCATGATGTCAGCCAAACCGTCGCCATCGATGTCGCCGGCACTGGCTACCGTCTGTCCGACGTGCTGATTGTTTCGTACAGCACTGAACTTGTAGTCTGCATCCGACAAGCTCATGGTGTGTTCGACTCGGCCGTCTTCGTCTTCGCCGGGCAACAGACTGCTCGACAACACAAGGTATGTCGCACCGCCGTAGCTATGTCCGGCGGTGTATAGGTCTACAGCGCCAATCAAAATGTCGGACTTGCCATCGCCATCCACATCGCCGGCGCTGGCGACTGAATGTCCGGCGTAACCCCACGCTTCTCCGAGGAAACTGTAGTCGGACCGGGCGAGGTTGATTCGGGTGCGATCGGCGAGCGTTTTTCCGTAAAACAGGTAGGTTTTGCCCCAGTCACCGCCCCCGTCGTCATTGTATTTAGCGCCGACCAGAATGTCGTCCAAGCCGTCGCCGTCGACATCGCCCGCATTCGCGACTGAATAGCCTGAGTTGTCGTCGGAACCCTCACCCACAAACTCGTAGTCGGCGATGGCCAGGGTGATGCCTTCGTCGTCTTCGGTGTCAGCGCCGGAGCCGCCCGAGGCATCGGAGCCGCTCTCTTCTTCGTCTTCGGGGGCGCTGCTGGCCCCCACGCGCACGCTGGCGGTGACGGCTTCGCCGGTGGTGAGCCCGTCGCTAGGTGTGACGGTGCAGGTCACGAAGTCGTCGACGTCGATGCCGGCTGTCAGCGTGGCGCCGATGCCTGCGACGACGCCGTTGAGAGCCCACTGGATTGTGGAGCTGTCCGGGTCGCCGTCCGCGTCGCTGAAGCCCGAGTAGTTGCAGCTGAGGCTGTCGGTGTCGATGGGCGGGTCGGGGCTGATGGCCACAGCGCCCACCGATGGTGCGGTGTTCTGCACGGTCACGGTGGCCGAGGTGACGGCATCGCCGTTGTCGTCGCCGTCGTTCGGTGTGACCCGGCAGGCAACGGTATCGCCGCGGTCGAAATCGAGGCCGGTGAGGGTGTCGGTGGTCGCATCGATGTCCATGTCGTTCACAAGCCACGCGTAGTCGTAGCCGAAGCCGAGGGTGCCGTCGGCATCCGTGGTGATGCCCGGTGTGCAGGTGACCACGCTCGACTCGGTGGGCTCGACGGGGCTCACTGCAACGCTGGCCAGCACGGGCGGTGTATTGCCGATGGCGACCGGGGCCGAAGTGAGCGAGTCGCCGTCATCGGTTCCGTCGGTCGGGGTGACGGTGCAGGTCACAGCATCGCCCTGGTTGAACCAGATGGACGACAGGGTGGCGGACGAGACCGAGAGGTCTGCGCCGTTGACGTTCCAGCGGGTGTCGATGGCCACGTCGTCGCCGTCTGCGTCGGCGGTGTCGCCGGCGGTGCAGGTGAGGGTGTCGCCCTCGCGGACATCGGCGGGTCCGAGCTCAACGCTGGCGACAGATGGAGCCGAGTTGCTGACCCACTGGGTGGTGCCGACGGACTCGCCTTCGGACTCACCGTCGAAGGGTGTGACGGTGCAGCCCACCAAGTCGCCGCCCACGTGGCCCGATTCGAGGGTTTCACCGGTGCCGGCCGCGAGGCCGTTGATGGTCCAGTTGACGATGGACGCATCGGGGTCGTCATCGGCATCGGAAAACCCTGTGTAGCTGCAGGTGAGCGCATCGGTGGCTCGGGCCGGCTCGGGTGCGATGGTGACGGTGTCGATGGTGGGCGGGGTGTTCTCCACCGAGACCGGGTTGGAGTCCACCGGATCGCCGTGGTCGGTGCCGTCAAACGGGGTGACGGTGCATACGACCGTATCGCCGTGACTAAACGAGTCCGATGACAGGGCTGCGGTGGAGATGTCGAGGGGCTCGGCGGCGCCCTCGATGCGCCATGCGAAGGCGAGGCTGACCGCATCGCCATCGGCGTCCACGGCAGAGCCCGGTGTGCAGGTGAGCAGATCGCCTTCCCGGGCGGGGGAGGGGCTCAACACGACGCCGCTAAGCACGGGTGGGGTGTTGGTCTCGATGGGGTCGGGGGCGGCTGTGTCGTCGGCATCCGCATCGGCGTCAGCGTCGGCATCCGCGTCGGTATCGGCGTCGGCATCGGCGTCGGCATCGGCGTCGGCATCGGCGTCGGCATCGGCATCGGCGTCGGCATCGGCATCG
>Ga0163180_10000963_pt1 | contig 16393 bp, 17 predicted proteins | sample AtlANTMetagenome_2_FD_109647 | JGI IMG/M metagenome (GOLD analysis project Ga0163180, IMG submission 109647) | Marine eukaryotic phytoplankton communities from the Atlantic Ocean - Atlantic ANT 4 Metagenome | ecosystem: Environmental > Aquatic > Marine > Oceanic | place: North Atlantic Ocean...
ATATATATATATATATATATATTACATGTCATGTTCAGATTGGGTTTCACAAATGTTAAAACGAAGGTACCGGCCCCTAGAGGTAGCACACGCTTTTCGTCGATCATTCTCTCGTTTCCAAAAGCATTTTGCAAAGTATGCTGGCAATTGTCAGCATGCTTTGCAAAATGCATATGTTTCAATGCACGTAGAATCATGCATATCTCCCATCCATGTAAATGCTCGAAGAATCCAAGGTGTGCATGTTTGCATAGAAAAAGTCAGCCTCCATGCGCAATGATGCCGTCTGGCATATCCTTGCTGTCGGTGGCTTCATCGACTACATCGACCAGAGGTCAAGCAAAGCACTGGTGACATTGTGCAAGCAGTCAAGCAAAGCACTGGTCGACCTCCCGACCGTAGTTTTCAACTTAATGCTTCGCCTTGTCACAGACCCTTGGGACGCCGGTGTGAGAGATTATAAATCTCATTGCGCATGGATAAAGCGGGTAGTGCATCACGGGCCAAACGAGTGGAGTCACATGATATCTATGCGAGACCTCGTTTGGCCTCGCAAATATATCTCAGTCTCAATGTGCGGCTACACACATGATGAGAATTGAGGGTGCATTACGAGTTATTTACAGTGCATGCCTTTGAAAGCCTAAGCGGAGGTAAAAGTGATGCAAATGCAAGCATAGCTATAGACATGTGATGGTCAAAATGATTGTCCTCTTCGCATGCATGCTTGCATGCATGCAAAGAGGAGAATCATCTTTTCATAACATGTATGTGCACACATTCATGTGAATCAGTGTATGCAACATAGGTATGCTACTTCATGTGCTCTTGGCTACAAGAGCAACAATTTCCTCTTGGTCTGTTCATATTCCTTGGTAGTAGTTAGCCATGGGCAGAAAGTTTGATCAGATGGTGAAGCAAATGCAAGCTGTCCAGTGTCATTTGGGAAGGATCAGTTTGCAGGTCGCCACACATCCACATGACTCACACTACAAAGATGCGCTAGCAGAGGAATCCGAAATGAATGCCAAGGCAATTATTACACAATTGAGAAGATTCACATCGCTCGGACCCGAAGAATACGACATCTTATCAAGCAATACGCAAAGCATCGAATTTCGATCAATTGACCATAAAATCGTGATGCAAGCATTGACTGCTACATATAACGTGGCGAGGAAGAGGGCAATGCAATGTGGAATGAAGCTTTGTCAAGGCTACTTCAGTCAGTCATTGCTCAATCAGCTCTGTGACAGACGAGCGGACGATGATGCCGTCGCGGAGATGTTGACGCATTTCGTGAAGCTTGGGTTGATTAATCCTTCTGAAGGCACAAGTGCTAGGATAGCTGGGCTAGTGCTAGTGATTCGCCATGGGCCCGACGACGCCATCAGGCTTCCACAGCATGATTTGCAAGGAATGTATTCAGATATCAAGGACATCCTGAAGGGTATTGTGAAGAGAAGCCCCATTCCTCCAGCATATGTGCAAACATATCCAAAGGATGCCAACGAGCTGCTTCGGGTGCACCCAGAATTTGACTGGGTGTTTAAAGAAGTCTTCAGCATACAGAATCCACCTTGCCTACACGCCTTCAACATGCATTGTGTGGATATAATTGAAAAGAAAATCCTGAAACGGGGATATGATCCAGCAAATCGTTTTCAGCGCATGACATATGGTAGGAGTCATCATGCATCGGAGCCATCACCATCACCGTCACCGCTTCGACCACTAACGTATGAAGCACGTCACCCGCAGCAAGGGGCACCTCGACCTCTAGCATCACCTGTGCGAGCGATACCCATCACGGACATGGTCAATCCAGCTCGTGAAGATCCACCAGCAGTCAGTAGGATGCAACCCGTCAAGATCGAGCAGCATGGACTTTTCAGTCTGATGCCACCCGACCAGTTCGAGCAGCAAGAGAGCGAGAGAGACAAGGATAGAGATAGAGAGATAGAGAAAGAGAGAGAGAGAGAGAGAGAGAGAGAGATAGAAAGAGAGAGAGAAAGAGAGAGAAATATTTATCTCTCTATATATATATATAGAGAGAGAGATAGAGATAGGAGATAGGAGATAGGAAATGGGAGATGGGAGATAGGAGATAGGAGATAAGAGATAGGAGATAGAGAGAGAGAGAGAGATAGATCGCCAGGAACCAAACGCGCAAGATTCACAGGGGTGTGACAACGAATGCCTCGCAAAAGGCAACAACACATTGGCCACAAGCGCTAAGCCGAAGCACCGCATCAGCGGCAAGCAGCCAATCTATCGGGGATCAGCCGACGAATGCAGGGATACGACTCCATTGACCAATGGTAATAACAATACTCCAGCGAATCATGGATCTGCTGTCCCTCTCAAGGCATCCATGTGGGATGTAAAACAAGCGATCCTCAAGCGGCCTGCGGCAGGCTCCACGACAGCGACAGGAGCAAAGAGACCCAGGACCCAGACAAAAGAGACGCAGAGCAAAGTGACACAGAAGGAAGCTGCGCAGAACAAGGAGGCAAGGCCAAAAAAGGCGCGTCCGCGCTGCAGAGCAAAGCGAGCCACGAAACCAACTTATAAAAAACCTGCGAAATGGCTCAAAGAAAGACCCAACGGGTGCACTAAATGCCGTGGTACGCCGGGGTGCACAATATCATGCCGAAAAGCTAATACAACACCATGGTAGACCAGACGCATTGAAGCTCCATGTGTGGTTACACACATGATTATAGTTTTACTAGGGTATCTGCAGGGTATAGCAAGTTACCAGATTTAAAGCATTTGTCCGTTCCGGTATCATCACACTTGGGAAACGGCTTGAGCCGTGTGGTGAGGAGACGGCGGGAGCTCCAGTATGCATGGGATACAGCTGGCTGGACTCATATGTTGTTGAAGAAAACATGCAACTTTGAGAAACAACAAGGGTGAATTCTTGGAGGTTATCTTAAACGCTCCAACAAATGTTTCGTTGGAACACCCGATTAGCGGCTACAATATCTTTAATTTCCGATGATATTGTTTTAGAACACATATACCTTTTTGTTTGCTTTGTTTTGAATAATCATATGCACATGCATGGTCATCGGTGCAAGATAGCTCCGCAACAGCCACATACCACATCCTCAGGCCCAGGGCATCCTGAATGCACAATCTCAGACCAAGATCAAGATCAAGGGATATCGCAGTTAAGCCCAGAGCGGAAGGTGCAGCATGGTAAAGCATCTTAGGTGTCGTGAAGACCTTTTGATTAGAGCAGACTCTCTCAAGTGCATGTCTCAGAGGCTAGAGCCATTGAGACCACAGCCCAAGATAATGTAGGTAAGTCATCGCTTAGTACAAAAGATAAAATGCAATGTAGGTAAGTCATCGTTAGTCTCTTCATTTTGAGAAAATCCTCTCACATCACGTGGATCTTGCCTTGATTCTCTGTGAGCCTTGCTGATTCTAAATCTGCTTATGTACATTGTTTTGTTTCATAATCGTATGTTTTTGTATTCTCTTAATTCAATCTCGAGTATCGCATACATGCTTTGCTCAAACAGCTTCAGTAATACACGCCTTTGCTGGGGGAAGTATGCCAAATTGGTGCGTTGCATGCCAAAGTTGGAACGGCAGTTATTGGATCAGTCAGAGAAACGGTTGCGGGTGGACAGATGTGCCCCAGCTGCCGTGGATGGAGGTGTATGGGCTAGCCCCAGCTGACGTGGAAGGTTATTGGGTTTGCCCTGGCTGCGCGCAGTTGGTCAATCGCGACTTAAATCGGGAACATCGTGAAATCCAGCAAATCCAGCTGGTATCGCCACGCGCAAGCTGCGCAAAGATTCTCGAACTCGAGCCGCTGATTCGAATACTCAAATCTAGCAAATCTGAAGCCGCTGATTCGGATACAACCACGATCGCGGATGCTGTAAGTATCGATGACTGGTGGAAAGTTGCATTCACCACCCTGAATCTTTCCCAAAGAATTGATCAAACAAATAGTTATTATAAAGATTATATGCCGGTAGACGATGATGTGCAACCTGCTATATAGTGCAGTGATGCGGGATGCCGGCAACAAGGGTTATCAAGTTGTTGTGATGGTGGGCCTTGGCATGCATTCGCAAATAATGCGGGTAGATGCAGACATCGAGTATTGCTCTGGTGGAAACGCAAGTTGGATGAATTGCTTTATGTGAAGGCCTCCTGGAGGCAATAATTGGATTCCATTGGTGTCACCGTTATTATGGCCAACGTTATGAGGGATTTGGATTACTTTATTGCGACATGGTCAATGCTCTAGTGACACAAATGCATGATTTGTGGGCAAATTCTGAGGAGTTGATGAAAAATAAATACAAAAAGAAGATGAGCAAGCTGAAATGCATTCCACCGTAGTGAAACAAATAAAGTTTCACTGGCTCTTGGTGCATTTTCTGCACTGCAGGTGTCTGAGCGGCCATCAGCACTCTACCTTGGAAGGCCTGCGGGTGAAGCATCCATTGTGCACAATAATTGTTGGAGCTGTGATCTTGATGCATTACATTTTCATTAATGTTCATGAAGCGCTGTTGTCATTTTGATTTCGCGGAATGGGTCGCAGCGTAAATATACTTGTGCACACGGTCAGAAGGTGAGTGCTCCGCTAGGATGAACTGTTCTTATCTAGATAAGTTGCACGGCATAGCCGTGGTAAGCTCGAGCTTTGTGGGTGATTGAAGGTATTGCCCAATGGAAATATGTTGTGCAACTAGTGAAATATCAGAAGGCATGATATTCCTGGTGCTCCATCGCCCAGTTTCTCATGGATGCATCATCCCCCAACAACGGTCATTGAATATTTAGAATTGTCAGCAATTTGTTTATTCCTTTTAATGTTTCTTTTCATACCAGCTTCATGTAAAGAAGACTGATTCAGCTAAGGTGCACAATACAGGGCAATACAGCACAACAAGATTGTCTGTGTATGCTTCAAATATGTTCATCCTTCACACATGAGAGATGCATCTCCTAATCACTTGTTCCTTGTGGGAAGTCGTCTCACTTATGTTTCATAAATTGATTCACATGAATGTGCACACATGCAAGCATAGCTATAGACATGAGATGGTATAAATTATTTTTCTCTTTGTGTGCGTTCAGCCAAGATCACTCCTTACCATTTGCATTGCTCATATGGCGACCGGTCAACAAGTCGCACGTGTCATCGACTCTCAAGATGAATATTACGATTTGGAACGAATGAGAGCGATGAAAGAAAGCGCCCACGAAGCGTGGGCACTGGATCATGGAAAGAAACATACAGAATCCGAATTCTACAGAAGCTTCCATGAGAAGTATCAGACAGGCTATTTGGTTTACATGGACATATATGTTTATGGTCCAGGTCATGGTCACACCGGTTGCGGCTGCATGCGCGACCCTTGGCACATGTCAATTTTGCCTGAATCAGCTATCATATTCTTTCCGCACATATATCCCACAGAATTTCCGCTGGACGATGCAATCCAAATGGAGCTGGCAAACAGCTTATTAAAATGCGAAGTATGGCCAACTGGAGTGTCTCGTGGGCACATGAAGATCGATAAAGTTGTACCAGGGTGCATTCTCCAAGCACGTGCTTCGCCGAATGAATCTGTGGCGACATGGGTTGATCAGTGAAAATATTGTTTTATTCATCATGTCTAATCATTTTCAATCAGGCATGAAGCTGTGAAATCGGAAGTGATCTAGCTTGTGTTAGGCATTTGTGCAAATACAGCTGGACATGTATATATAGTTGAAATAAGAATTCAGCAGTGTGAGACAACACGGATGCAGCTTGCTAGAGCCAGAGGGACGACGGTGGCCATGGCCATTGTTGCATCAGAATGCATGAATGTAGGTCAGGGCGATGCCCAGAGAGTAAGTCAGGGCGATGCCCAAATAATCGCGTCTGGGGAGAACTACAGAGATATGTTTGTATGCAGTCTATTAATTTCATTGTGCAACAAGAGTAAGGTATGTTTTATCTCATGCCTTGTTCACTTTGTTCAGTGGGCATCGATTATTTATTGCATATCTGGCCCAATGAAGTGTTTGGGTCTTAGTGTGGATTGGCTTTGGTGATCCAATGCCGATCCAATTATAATCGATACTGTCAGACCCTTCTGAACAAAGGACCCTCGTGGATTGGGAGACCAAAAATGGTATCCTTGTGGATTTGGAAACGTTTATCCCAGAAATGTGACAATGCATCAGAGCAAGGCTGTCGGTGTAACGGCACCTCCTGCCAAGTCGCTACCAAGAACCATCCCACCGCCACCTCCATCTGCACCGCCACCTCCATCTGTCAGTCAGGCTTCAGGATCACCAGGCCGGCTTGCAACCAAGAATGTTACGATCATCGAATTTCCACAACCAAGTCGGTTAGCACCACTTACAGCAATCGATGCCAACGTGCCAGCCGCAGGAGTACTACAGCCAGATGGTTCCAACGAGTGCAACAATAATCTTACTACAGATTGCTTACGTGTATACAACAAAGGACAATATAACACGAAATTCAAGACTATTGACCCATTTACTTTCGCTCTGTGGAAACTTAGCGTACATCTAGGGATCCATATGTATTTGTTGACTCTAAGCGGTTCCTCATTTCATGTCCTTGTGCAGCAACACATTTCGCATGCAGTGGCTTCTCTTAGTCTGTTTTTATCATGTCACTTTGCTCCTCCTCCGCAATCTCCTCCTGAGCAAACAGATGGCAAGCTACAATCATGGCACATCGTCTTCGGCAAATGCAGAGAACGCAGTTGATACTCCAACGCGTGTGGCAAGAGATGGCATTGCCTACTCCGAAAAAGAATTTGAGATTCATTACGGACCAGAATTTAGGCTCTATTGGGATGAAGCGGCTCGTTCAGCAACAGGTGAAGATTCTTCAGCTTCGCCAGATGAACAAGGTTGTTCCATTCGTCATTTCAAGGAGCAAAGTTCAGAGCAGGATGTGAAAGAGGCCGTCTATGAGTTCGCAAATCACGAGGGTGCGCTACCGGCGGAGAAGGAGGCCACAGTCGTGGCTTCCTCATTGGTTCCAGAACGCACACCGGAAGAAAAACAATGGTATGCAGCTGCAGAAAGAGATATCGGGAAGTTGTATTCAGAAGAATGTTCCTGGACGAAGCCCTCTGTGCCAGAGAAAGACAGTGATGCTATCCATGTTTGGAAAGAATGGCATAAATACATGCATCCAGACACCTTGGAACGCTGGTGGTACAATGAAAACACTGGAGAAGCTATATATGTTCCTCCATGGACTTTACCACGATATGATCCGTTTCGGTATCAATGAGCTGTTACAATTACAACTTCAGAGGATGCCAGCCATTATAGCTGTTACAGCTACAGAGCATGCCAGCAACGCTGCTGCGGAAGGCTCCACCTCCAACTCCCAGAAGGTGTTACAGCTACAGCAGGTGCCAACGGCGTTGCTTCGGTACGCGTCAAGTGAACCATCACAGTCAGATGCAGAGGTTGCCCCTGCACAAGTTAATCTTTTCTCCAAATGGGAGATGATTCGACTTAAACGCTCCAAGACAGTGTAATTTGTTTTTATCTTGTTCATGTGTCACTCATGCATGTGCAAGCACGCACGTTCATTTTATGCGGATTGTGCGACAATTCTGAAACATGTCCAGCATCATTCGATATTTGACCATGCAAGTGTTTCAATTCCAGTAGAATTCTCAAAGTTGGTGTGGATTTGTTTCTCAAAGTGAATGCTTGCTACCAGGCGCTGCTTGGAGTTTCCGGTGGAACAACCGGAGAAAAAGTGTGTGTTGCGCAGCATACTTACTTATTGCAATATGTATATGCATATTTATTTGAAGGAATCGCTAAGTAAGTACCCATGCATCTCGGGATACAGAGCATCCACACAATGATTTATTCTAGCTCTAGCGTGTTGCAATGATCATGAAGCACGTTAAGCTCGAGGCGTGTGGGCAATTGTTGACACATATCATATCGCGGCGAGCAAGTCAACCGGATCCCTCTCATGCAACTCAATCGTCCCATGCCACCAAATGATCAGCCGCCAATGGAAGTAAAGTACAATCGGATCGCGTGCTCAAAACGCAAGCGGACCACCGAATTCCTTCCTCTGGAAGTTTGGAGAGCAAGGGGCTTTGACACACAGCTCATTGTGGAAAACACTACTCCGGACTACATCAAAGAACACCCGCAGTTGGGCAAGTTGTACGGCGTTAGTCTGGATGTTGAAGACGAGGTCTGCGAAAGCTCGATCTGGGAAGGTCAAGCTCGTATTCGCGACCCAGAACAGTATCGAATTGCCCAATCCGAGACCGCAGTCCCGGATGGAGCAACCATGAAAACAGATGAGGAAGTCATGCAGTGGCCCAGCAATCGAAAACCACCAATTCAATTTGTGCACATCACTTGTGGAAACCAATCGAAGCCTTCCTTTGAAATGTGATTATCAAGTCCTCAATTCAAGGATTCGTATGTATTTCCTATTGCACTGTTCATCTGTACATTATGTTTGCATTATTTTGTGGAAATCGGCTATGTAATTTTATCTGGAATTGGCGATGCGATTGATGTGAGCAATTAGGTATGGAAGGCCTATATGATTTTCTATGTTAATTCTTGAGAAAATTAACATACTCAATTGCTGGGCCGATGCCTCAGGAGAGCCGCAAACGCCAGCAGCGTCGCACAAAAGCCGCTGGAAAGGCTTCCAGGGAGTTGAATGTTGTCAAAGGAATTGCCATCAAAGAGATTGAGAAAGTGTCGCTCCCACTTGTGTCAATGCTCAACTCTCGCTCTGCACAAGAGAGAAATAGTTTGCGAAATTTCATTATGGAAATCACCACAAGTCTTGACCGTTTCAGACAGGATGTGCAGAATGCCACCAAAAGCGTGCAAGTAAGTCAAGTCATGGATTCAGCGGAACTGAAGTTGGCATTGAACAATGGCAATCTGCTCGTTGGCAATGACTGGCGAGAGAATTTCTTCATAAGAGTCTCTGGTGGTTGAGAATTGTTTTTCCTGTGACAAGCGAGTCGTATCCAATCATTCATTATTTGTGCATTCGCTTCTTGCACTTAGGTGGCTTTGATGCCCATTCCCCCAGTTTGATGAATTTCCGATGGAGGTCTTGTGCTTGTCCGTGTCAGCAGAGCTTGGGATTCTTGCCGTACGTGCATCCTTGCCCATGTCAGCAGAGCTTGGGACTTTTGCTCCTGATATATGTGCCAGGTAGTTTTAATTCAATTGAAGCCATATGCATTCACAACATGAGTTCAGAGCTAGTGAAGGACATAATTTGCAGAGGAGCTAGGGCTGAAAGCTTCTCTCTTTTATCGGGGTAGATGCTCGAGTGAAGTTGTTGAAAGTTGGTGAACAGACAATGTGTGCACACAGAGCCTCAGCATAGCTATACGGCGACACTCGCCCAAACCCGCTGCAAAGGTCAGACCTGCTGCAAGGCTTGGACCCGCTGCAATGGTTGGATCCGCTGCAAAGCTTGGACCCGCTGCAAAGGTCGGACCTGCTGCAAGGCTTGGACCTGCTGCAAGGCTCGGACCAGCTGCAAAAGCCGAACCTGCTGAAAAGATCGGACCTACTGCAAGGCAGCGGCTGAGTGTCTGCACTGACACCCGAAAATCTGAAACGGTCAACTCTAGCAGTATCTTAGTGCTCAGTGCGGCAAATACCTCACTTGCTCAAGTGATTTACTCCAGAACTTGCGGAAAACTTGTTCGTCGACAGTGCTGAACGGCCTGCTGCAGTGGCGCTTGCTGCGGAGATTCAGGCGAAGATCCAGGCGGAGATGAAGGCGAAGATCCAGGCGAAGATCCAGAGGAGTGATGGAGATCCAGGCGAAGAAACATAAGTTGCGGCCCCCAGCCAACGACGAATATCGAGATCCAGGCGAAGATCCAGGCGAAGCCCCAGAGTGATCGAGATCCAGGCGAAGATTCTGGTGGAGACGTTCCGGCACCCAGACCAGATTCAGGTACTCATGCTGGTGCTGCGAAGGCAGATGCAGACTCGAAGGCAGATGCTGGTGTGGCAGATGCTGGTGCTGCGAAGGCAGATGCTGGTGCTGCGAAGGCAGATGCAGAGGCAGATGCAGACTGACATCAATGCCATGATGATGCTGGAGCGGAGGCTGCACCTCCTGACGGATGAAGAGCGCAATCAAGGAGAAGAGCTGATGATGGCGGCAATCATGGCACGGAACGAGCCACACTCGGAGGGCTTGAGGATCCACCAGTCTGTCGCACACCTCGGACACTCGAACCCCTCACACCATATTTGCTGAGAGACACAGCCGACCTCAGCCGACCTTGTACTTAGCTTGTGGGCCTGTCCACTGGAGCACTGCGAAGATGTTTGAGCTTGCTTGTGAAAATGTAGGGACTCATGTTCTTTTCGCTTATGTTCTTCTGGAGAAGAAGAGAAAGAGAGAAATGTTGACCATGGTCGATCGTTAAGAATGAAATATGAATCATCTAAACATATGCGATCATGCCCAAATTGTCGGCTACATACGGTCCGCTGATACTGATATGAGTGATTCTATGCAAGACTTATTACATACAAGAACAGTACATTGCAAGAAGATCCGATGTGTATGTGCACGCAATGTGTATGTGCACGCAAGAACAGTACATTGCATTGGATCATCGTAATGCACAGTCTCGCCATCCACCGACTACCACATGATCAGCCGTGCTCATGATCATATACTCAGGTCAGGGAGATTGGAGGATTTCGCAACCACAAGTTATGACTGAACACATGTGCGATTCTGTATGAAGCAATGGTTAGAAAAAACAGTGTGCAAACCAGGTTTCAATAACATATTGATCCCCAATCTTCTGTGGCAAGCCTCAAGTTCTTGTGCGATCAGTAACCCAAGGGCGCAATGCAGTATAATTCTGATTCTGCAAACCATGGCGAGAGTCGTCGTCGTTCTCATCGTCATTCTCCTAGTCGGTCTCGTCGTCGGTCTCGTTCTCGTTCTGATTCACCCCAAAAGGATGATAGGAGGAAGCTCCCAGTTGGATGGCGGATTCAAGGATTTCAAAACTTCGGGCACATCAATGGTTGCTACTTGCGCAATGATGCCCAAGCAGAATTGGTCTATGTTCATCATCCTAAATTGGGACCTCTTCCCACACCTGCTTATTGGAAAGTTGGATCTTGCGAATCTGGAAAGTTGGAATTAGAGAAAGAGGAAGTGTTTGCCTTTTGGCAAGAAGCCGGGCGGCGCTATATATTTTGCCCACGGTGGGGCAACAATACAGATATGTGGCAGGAAATAAAGAATCGCGCCAATGGATTGCGAGACCCTGGAGTGGCTTTCTTTTCGTCCAACAAGGACAAATGGTATGAATGGAGTCAGGAGAGGGGAGTGTTTTTTGATACTCAGATCGACTACGAAGAATATCATGATATTCATGCACTGGAACAAGCAGCTGTGGCTTTCCAAGCGGATCTCGCCAGGAAAGGCGGCAACCAGAAGTTTCAAAGTAGTCAAAGCATCCACATTCCCGTTCCCGTGGCTGCAACACCTGTCGGACTAGGCAAAGCACCAGTACCTGGTACTCCACTAGGCTTCTTCAAACCACCTTCTCAGCAGCCTACCAGTGGGAGAACTACTGCAGCTCCAAGCACTCCTACTGGGTATGCTGGGACCTGTGGTCCAGCTGCTGCTGGTGCATACCCCAGTGGGATAACTACTGGATCTGCAGCTCCCAGCACTCCTACTGGGTATCCTCTCACACCTGCTGGTACATGCTCCAAAGGAAATATGTCTAAAGAGCATGTTCTACCTCCAGGTTCCGGCGAGTGCATAGTGGTCCAAGACGACTCAGACGACGGATGCGACACATCGTCATCGTGGAAGGACTGGTACAAATGGAACCACAACAATCATGGTGGCCAATATTGAACATGTAAAGAGAAAGATCAATGCACCAGCATGTACAACAATGAGGCAACTTCTTTTTAGATGTTTCTCAAATCCGACATTGCACCCAGCGGCGTGTATCGGCATGATACGTATGGGGTGGCATATGTTGTCCGCCGCAAGTGGTGTGAAGTGAAAGCATGCGATGATTCGCATCGCTATTTGTGTGAATACATAGATTTGGTGGCATCAGATGCAATGTGGCCTTCTCATGGAAAAACATAATTGAGACTCATCTGCGACCAGCCCATATACACAATGGCAGATCATACACAAAATTGCATAAGGCAATAATAGATTTCAGGTGATTCACAAAATGGAGCGACGTGCTTACCAAACATATGATCATAACCCAATAGCTCGTACATATTGTTGCCTTTTGAGAAGATCATTGAATCTAAGTCTTAACAATTCTGAACAAAATGCTTTGTGAACATTTGTGGGCGGTATTGTATAGTGGTTATCATTGACAAACTCATTGGTTCTTAACAATTCTTAACGATTCTTAACGATTCTTAACAACATATTTTGTTCACAGTGCGGGGCGGCATACACTAGACCAATGCTCATTGGCATGATGTTTTCACAGTGTTCAAATTACTTTATCGAATGGTGCTTCAGGGCGCAAAGTTCCAGCTGATGAGGTCGAATTATGCGACATAGATTGGTGTGATAAGCACATGTGGGTACATATAGTAATTATGCTTTATCCAAATGCAAGGGAATCAGGTATTGTGTTCCAGATGCTATATGTATGTTGAGGTAATCCCAGATCCAGAAGGAAGCTTGTTATGGGTCCAGCAAGAGGTATACCTAAAAGGAATGACTCAAACATATTGGGATGAACGCCAACGACGCAAATTAGTTACAGGATGGTCTGCTGAAGGTATGCTTGCACTTTAGATGATTCTCCAGGTAGCGTTGCATAAGGAGTTAGATGATTCATGTGACGGACTATAGCACCAGACGAAGAACTACATGATCTCTTCAGAAGGGTTTGTCATATCTTCGAAGGTCATTTCACTGCTCCTTCCATGTTTTGTGATAAACAGTTTATCTTGGCCTGTGCCGTATGTGCATAGAACATCATTGTATGCTTCAATTAGCTATAAGCCTCTTGATGTGTGATGGAGGATTGTATGCTTTCGAAGGCCTTTGAACTTCAACGAGCAGCCAGAAATGTTGTGTGCATTGTCAATCACGCCAGCTTGCAAGAAGTCCAAACAATGCAAGATAATAAAGCTTATAAGAATGTTAATGTAATTACTATGTTATTCCAATGTTGTTGAAGTGTTATCCAAATGTTACTTTGGAGCCTTGTGTCTTTTGCTTATCGCAATATCTTCTCTGCCTATTTGTCTCAAGGCAGTTGTTGTTCCAAGAGCTCTTATCTCAAGGTCTCTTTGCTCATCATGGCGCAGTGTGAGACGGGGCATGCCTCTGATGCGAAGGGAAGCCGTGAATCGCCAGGTCCAAGCCGTGATGCAGGAACAAGCAGTTCGACAGGTCCAAGGAAGAGGAGTAGGAGTAGATCGAGGACGAGTATCGTGAGCCCATCGTATGAAGATATTGAAAAAGCTCTAGATATTGCAAGACCGTATCCAGACACAGAAGAACACAAGTGGGTCAAATTGGCCTGCGACATCCTCCCATTTTGGGAGAAAGTGATGAATCAAGACGACGTACAGCACTTTGTAACAAAGAAAACTCGAAAAGAGTGGAGCCATCTTGGTGCAACTCGTCTTCATGGTGATGCCGGCAACAAAGTGTATGAAGTCGTCGTGATGGTAGGCCTTGCAGTACATCACAAATTGATGGCTGTAGAAGCAGACATCGATTATGGTCCTGAGGGAAAACGCAAGTTGCAGGACTTGAGTATTACCAAGAATCTCAACAGAGAACACATGGGTGACATCCTGGAGGCTATCATGGGTCTGGCATGGTGTAAGGAATATTACAAACAAGGATATGAGGGATTTGAACATTATTCCGAGATTATCAATGAATGTGTGAACGAAGTGCATGATTTGTGGACAAGTTCTGAAAGATTGATGAACAATGATTTAAACACGGAAGATGATCTCGCTGAAATGGTGCGCGCCGTATGGGAACAAAAACACAGTTACTGGTACTCGCTGCAGTGTCTGAAAGCCCACGAAGCGAAGCTCTCGCAGATAGCCTCGAGCAGCCAAAGTCAACAAGCCTCGAGCAGCCAAAGTCAGCCTCAATCTGCCACGTCAGAGAATCGAGCGAGTGCGCTCGAGGCGTTTCAAACCAACGAGTTACTCCGGATTACAGGGCAAGAATACGCGAGATAAGGATGCAGTTGACATGCCGCTAGCACAGTGGACCAATGAGTCCATTTTGACAGTACTCGGATTTCTGCCTTTTTCATAACATTGACACTGAGCCTGTAAAATATACATGTATATTGATTGCATGCATGATAGTCACATTATCTTTATAGCATTGCGGCATTAAGGCATGCAATAGTGCAGAATGCAATCAACGCATTTGTGCTATTCACCGAAGCATGTGAAATAATGAGATGAATTCGTGCATAAATCAAATGTAATGCCGGACAGCACATAAACCAATACACTCAATTCCTCGCTTTCATGTTGCCTTGAGCCCGAGAACACTTGCATAGTGCAGACACATTAATTCATTGTTCTCTCACAGTATGCTCAGTCATGGGCCCAAGCATACTTGCATAACTTGGGTTACCGACCAGTGTCGCTTGGCACGCCTGGCTCTAAAAAGATGCCGGGCAGACAACACACATATAGGTCAAGGAGCAGACCAATGGAACACCGCCGTGATGTCCCAAATCAGCGAAATGAATATAGCAATCGTGCCTGGCGAGCCCAGCGACAATCACAAGTGTGCAAATTTCACATTGATGGGGGGCGCTGCAACATGGGAGATCAATGTCGTTTTCTACATCCACCAGCTGAACCTAAAGAAAAAGATGAAGATGCGCGATTGATGGCGTTAGAAGAGAAGGCAATGAAAAATGAAAAAGAATTAGAATTCTGGAAGAAGAAACAGAAACTCGCTCAGATACAGGAGTGGGAAACGGGTGGATCATCTTCAGCTGGCGTGCCAAAGGTGGTGCAGCCAATGATACCGCCAGCAATGGAGCCTCCAGCAGGGGTGTCACCGATATCAAATGATGAACGGATGCTGCTCAAGAAGTTTGAAACCCTTTCTCAGCCTCACAAAGATTTAGTGCAGCATATAGTAGGGGCTTTGTCCCAGAGTTAATCTCATCAGTACAGCCATTCAACCCTTGTGGATCATTGAGCGATAAAAAGTGCATAGCTATTAGCTATCATTATGCAGAATGCAAGAAATCAAATAAACACAATAGTGCTGTACGCAGGTGTCCTGCTCTGAGGCAATTCTTTATCCTGGGCGCAGGACACTTCCTGAAAAGGAAATCAAAGTATTTGTAGCCCAGCATCAACATATACGGCTGTGAGTTCAGCACCCAAAAGTATTGTCGGATGGGTTGGTGTCTAGGATGTGTTTGAACCTGACTTCCAGGAATCCCGAATGGAAAACTTCCAGGAACCCCGAAGCGGATGCTTTCACGAAGCCCAAATGGTCTGGATGCTGGATTCCTCAGGCTAATTCAAATGATGGATTGCAAGCCATCAAAGCAGTCAAGCGACTTGAGAATTGATCCTGAGCTCCGCCAGATTCCATGTTGAAGTCCATAGGGCAGTTTTGGAATCATGAATCCATGTTAACAGTATTACAACATGATGCTTCAAAAAGAAAGAAAACACAGTAGTGCTATGCACAAGTAATTATGATATTGACTTGAAAACATCAGTGTGATGTTGTTTAGGTTTGTGAAGTATTGATGGCATCTCAATATTTGCAGTGTTTGAAACATGGTGTGCAATTTCCAGAAGCATCTGAAATACTGAAAGCAATTCATGTGTGTAATGTTGCTTTCCACTCTCACAGCGTTCTCCAAGAGTAAGCGCATAGGCAGCTTTGGGCCCAAGCGGACTTGCATATTGCAGTCAGTCTTGGGGTGCCTGACACAGCAGACATGGGAGACGAAGGAGACAGATCGACATCATCAAGTTGGCGACATCTTGTCAAAGACTTGCCACCAGAGGACAAAGACCAAATTTCCCAAGAGGTCGGTGCAGCAAAGATGAAAAGGGAAGATGCAGCAACGGAAGATAAAAGATGCAAAACAAGAGTTGCAGCACAAGATGCAACAAGAGATACCGAAGATAAAAGAGTTGCATCACCAAAAGCAAAACCCCGCAGCAGCTGTGCGCAACAACCTGAAGAATCAAAAACTTCTTCTGCTTGTCCCAAGAGACTGCCTAGGAGTAGAGATCGGAGAAGAGAAGACAAGAGAGGCCAAAGTGACACATCAAAAGGATCAGCAGGCATCTCTGCGTCCAGAGG
>Ga0163180_10000965_pt1 | contig 16379 bp, 12 predicted proteins | sample AtlANTMetagenome_2_FD_109647 | JGI IMG/M metagenome (GOLD analysis project Ga0163180, IMG submission 109647) | Marine eukaryotic phytoplankton communities from the Atlantic Ocean - Atlantic ANT 4 Metagenome | ecosystem: Environmental > Aquatic > Marine > Oceanic | place: North Atlantic Ocean...
AGACCAGAAGCAAATACAGGTAGATATCAAACCACCGGGCAAAGAACCTCCGGAAGGGGAAGGGCGGGCCAGGAGGAGCAGGAGGGGGGATATCCGGCACTTCCCGTGACTCCTCGAATGCCGATCGAAAGATGTCCATCTCCCGCAAAGCCACCCAGCCCTCCTGATCCTTATGCCAGGCAAGTTCGTCACCCGTAAGCCTGGCCTCCTCGATGCGCCCACGTACCTCATAGGCCTCGAATGGCCCCCGCTTTTCTCCCTTCTCAACAATCCAGATTTCCATCACCCAGAAGTCCTAGTAATTGCGCAGACAGCGTGCCGGGTCGCGCCTTGAGGTCAGAAATGCCGGGATCAGGGCTGCGATGGCACAAAGGAGAAAAGCCCCCACTCCAACAATCACTACTTCCTGGACGTTCACATGGGCAGGCAACCCATCGATTCCATGGAATTCAGCGGGGAAGGGATCAAAACCCACCCGCTTGAGTAATTCGTAGATGGGGTCCCGGAAACGCACCACCAGCAGACCAAGCCCGACCCCCAGCAAAGACCCCATGAGGCCAACAAGTGAGCCCTGAAAGGTAAAAACCCGGATGATCTGAGAAGGAGTGGCCCCGAGGGCCTTCATCACCCCGATCTCCTGCTTCTTCATGATCGTGATGGTGAAGATCACCGCCATGATGCAGAAGGCGGAAACCAGCACGATGAAGGAAAGGGCAAAATACATCATCATCCGCTCACGAGCTATGAGTTCTACCCACGCCCGATTCTGATCCTTCCAGCTCACCACCGACCATGAAGGACCCAGTTCCCCGGCAAGACGGTCCTGCACCTCCCTCAAGTCATAAGGGTCATCGACCCTGACCCCCAGGGACTCCACCCCTCCCTCCATGTTTTTCAGCTCCTGGCCAATCGCAAGGGGAACAAAAACAGCCGGATGCATCACGTGCTGGCTGGTCCGGAAGATTCCCACCACCTCCAGCTCCCGGGGAAGGGCCACTTCCCTCAAGCCACGGAGCAGTCGCCCATCTTCCACCTCCCGATTCATCCCCTCCAGAACGTCAAATTGATCAAGCACCTTCTCTATCGAGCCGGGCCCCAGCAAATACCGTGTTCCCTCATCGTTCTTCTCGCCCTGCGAGAAAATAACAAGGATCGTGTTAATCGCCTCCCATTCGCTCTCCCGGATCTTTCCCTTCCGAATCTCATCAAGCGAATCATACAGGCCCTGGAGAAAGGCAAGGTCAAAGGCTTCCCCGGTATTTTCCACCACCATCTTGCTGCGCAGGTCCTGCCGGGCCTTGGCAAGCATTGCGGCATGCTCCTCCGCAAGCAGAGGCCGGTCCGTGATTTTCCAGGCCTCGGCCATCTCCTGCAGGTTGCGGGCAGAGTGCAGCAGGATGGTGTCTCCTACCCTGATACCAAAATTCCTCGCGGTGGCCTCGGCAACCACGGCTCTCTCGTCCAGACCCATGTCAGCGGTCCCTCCATCAAGAATGAGCTCTTCCAGAGCCTGCATCTGAGTCTGATTGGAGGTGTCAATGGCCCGGAATTCCACCGGCGCGAATTGATCGGATCTCTCCAGAATGGTGAAGTCCCTGAGCTGGGCGTAGGATTCCCTCACTTCCTCTACCTCGTCGACCCGATCCTTGAGGCTTCGCCAATCATAAATAAGCAGCCTGTTTCTGGTCAGGGACATCATCTCGTCAGCCGGGATGAATATGTCCTCCCCGAGGGAGGCCGGCTCGAGGCGAATCAAGGCCCCTGATGGAGTCCTCTCCTGCAGGGTTCCCACAACACTTCGGCCATCTTCCTGCGCAACAACGACCCCCTCCCTCATCAGTTCGATGTGGGGGGAAAACCCCAGCAACCGGCTTTTCACCTCCTTCTCAAATCCCGCCATCACCGACAGGACCACGATCAGGACCATAACCCCGACCGCTACCCCCAGAAGGCAAACCAGGGTAATAAGCGAGAAGTAGGTCCGCTTCGGGTTAAGATAGCGGAGCGCGAGCGTCAGACTGAAGGACTGAAGTGCGATACCGCTTACTACTTCTGCTTCACGGGCGTAGCAAGAGACAATCGCTGTTCGCGGGTCCCGGAAGCCCCCAGCTCCAGGTGGATGTGTTCATGAATGATTCTTTCCTTGCCACCCGCGCCCGACTTTCCGCTACTTATCCCGATGATCAAGTTTCTCCACACCCGTATCCGGGTCTCTGACCCCGAGGCCTCCATCGCCTTCTACCAGAAAATCGGATTTGAGCTTGGTGAGCGCAAGGACTCGCCCCAGGGGAACCGCCTCGCCTTTCTGCATCTCCCCGGAAATGAGCACTTCCTGGAACTTACCTACTCCCCGGACTTTGATGTGACCTTTCCTGAGGACCTGATGCATACCTGCGTAGGCGTACCCGATATCATCGCCTACTGCGGCACTCTTGAAGACAACGGTATCGAAATATGGCCGGACGACTGGCGCGAAAAGTTTTCCTCCGGCGATCGCAGGATGGCTTTCGTGACTGACCCGGATGGCTACGAGGTCGAAATCCTGGAACGCTAGTCCCGGTTCTCTGCCTCCTCAGGGCTCTCTGCCTCCACTTGCCGAAGTAAATCCGGGTGGCCCTCCAGCCGGGGGTCTCGTTCCAGCAGGTCTTCCGCCAGCTCCCTCGCCTCCCTCACCAGACTGGTATCGGCCAGGAACTCCACGAATCGAAGGTCACTCATTCCACTTTGTGCAGTTCCAAGAACCTCCCCGGGCCCGCGCAGGACAAGATCCTCCTCCGCGATCCTGAACCCATCCGAGGTTTCCTCCAGGACTCGCAGCTTCCGGAGGGCCTCTTCACTCTTCCCATCGGTCACCAGGATACAGTAGCTCTGATGGGCTCCACGGCCGATCCGTCCCCGCAGCTGGTGGAGTTGCGCCAAGCCAAAACGTTCGGCATTATAGATGACCATTACATTGGCATTCGGGACATCCACTCCCACCTCCACCACCGTGGTCGCAACCAGGACCTGGATCTCATTGTCCCGGAAACGGGTCATGACCTCTTCCTTTGACTCCGGCCGCAACTGGCCATGCAAAAGACCAACTTCATAACCCCTGAACCGCTTTTCCCACTTCTCGATTTCTCCCTTTACCGATGCAGCTCTCACGGAATCACTCTCCTCCACGAGGGGATAGACGATGTAGGCCTGCCGCCCCTTTGCAAGCTGCTCCCTGAGAAATCCGGTCACATCGCTCACCTTGGGTTTTTCCCTGACCCCGGTGATGATTTTACCCCGCCCAGCAGGAAGCTCGTCCAATAACGAGACATCCAGATCTCCATACATGGTCAGGGTCAGGGTCCGGGGAATCGGCGTGGCGGTCATGACGAGCACATCTGGCATGACCCCCTGTTTGATCAGTCTGCCCCGCTGAGCCACCCCGAACTTATGCTGTTCATCGACCACCACCAGACCCAGGTCCTGGAAATCCACGTTATCATACAGAAGCGCATGTGTTCCGATCACGATCTGTGGCTCGCCCTCCAGATCCAAGTGGTCGCTCTCCCTTCTGGTTCCGGTCACCAGCGCAAGACGTACCCCAAGGGGAGCAAGCCACTTCCGGAAGGTCAGGTAGTGCTGCTCCGCCAGGATCTGGGTCGGAGCCATCAGGGCCGCCTGGCTTCCCGATTCCACTACCAGCAGCATCGCACACATCGCCACAAACGTCTTCCCGGAACCCACATCCCCCTGCAGCAGGCGGTTCATGGGGCGGTCGCTCCGCAAGTCCGCCGCGATTTCGTGGATACTGCGCTTCTGGGCCGAGGTCAGCTCAAAGGGCAGGCTTTCTTGAAAGGCACGAAGCAGATCTGTCTTTTCCCCCTGAGCCCTCCCCGGTTGGGAACGATGCATCCTGCGGCGCCAGAGCACGTTCACCTGAATGAGAAAGAACTCCTCCAGGGCGAAGCAACGCCTGGCCTCGCGAACCGTTCCCAGCTCATCCGGAAAGTGCAGGTTCCGCAAGGCTTCCACCCGGCAGAGATCCCCGGGAATATTGAACCCCCACCCCTCCCCGGCAGGATCAAGCTGCATCAGCACCTCGTGAATCAGTTCACGCAGGCGCCGGGCCGGGATCCCGGAAATATTCCGGTAAATCGGAACAATCCGTTCGAGGTGAATGGAGGCCCCTCCATCCTCCTGCACGACCTCGAATTCCGGGTGATCAATAAGGAGGCGCCCTCCGTGCTCCTTGGGTTTGCCATAGACCACCACTTCATGCCCCACCGCCACCATCCGGTGGAGATAGGGCATGTTGAACCAGCGACAGCTGATCCGATTGGAGGAAAAAACGCTATCGCCCCCCTCCTCGATCACGATTTCATAGAACTGGCGTCGCCCCCCAAAACGCTTCCGTGCCGAGTCTACCACCTTGCCTTGGAGACAAACAGGCTCCCCGCTCACCTGCGCCGGGAAGGCATCAAAACGCCGCCGATCTTCATGACGACGAGGAAACCAGTTCAGGAGATCACCGACAACAATAACACCCGCGGCCTCAAGGGCATGCAATTCCCTCGAGGAGACGAATCCAAGAGAGGACAGGGGAAGGCTGGGATTCCAGTTACTCATTGATTCCTCCTGCCCCTCCTTTCTCTACCATGCGAAAGCGGTTGCATGGGGCAATTGTCCAGAATCATTCCGCACGACGGATATCCTTCACGCTAACCTGCAGTGAGACCCGTCCCCGGAAGACATTCCGGTCAATGGTAAAGGCCACGTCCCAGGGAGGATCGGGCAGGTCCCTTTCCCAGCCCCCAAAATAAATCGCATCCTTCTCCTGGATTCCCTGCCGCAGCGAGAGCCGCATATGGTTCGTTCCAACCTGCCGTGGGGACTCTGTAGGCCAGACCCCGCGAGACATGAAAACCGGCTGTGGATTCCCGGATCCGAAAGGCTGCAGCAGTTCATAGCTGGAAAGAAAATCCAGGGAGAGCTCTTCCAAGGGAACCTCTGCATCAATATGAAGGCTTGGCCGCCGGTCCTCCGGACTGGTTTTGTTCAGAACATAGTCTCCAAAGGCTGAGCGGAACCCCTCAAGCTGGTCTTCGCGCAAACTGATTCCAGCTGCCATGTGATGCCCGCCACCAGACTCCAGAACCGAGTGGCATGCTTCAATGGCCTTAACAAGAGACACTCCCGTTATACTGCGGCCACTCCCCTTGCCCAGCCCATCCTCCCCATCCGGCTGATTGAAGGATATGACGAAGGTTGGCTTGTGGTATTGGCGCATCAGCCGAGAGGCCAGGATCCCAACTACCCCGGGATGCCAGTCACGGCTTCCCAGCACTATGACCGGGTCACTGGCCTCATCGAATCCTTGTCTCTCCAGCTCCGCCCGCGCCTGCTCGTGCATCTCACGCTCAATTCTCTGCCGGTCCCGGTTGTGATCATCCAGCTGCTTGGCCATTCTCTCAGCCTCATCCGCGGATTCAGCCATGAGGGCCCTGAGCGCGTCATCAGGGGCATCCATTCGCCCCGCCGCATTGATCCGGGGTCCGATCCGGAAACCCACGTCGCTGCTGGTAGCATGCCCGTTCATGCCGCTCACTTCCATCAGCGCCCGCAGGCCATGGTTGGAGGTCTGTGATAATCGTTGTAACCCATGGCGCACCAGGAGGCGGTTCTCCTCCACCAGGGGGACAATGTCCGCAACCGTCGCCACCGCGACCATATCCAGGATTTCCCTCAGCCACAGCTTGCTATCCACATTCTCGATCTGCCTCGTCCTCAGCAGTGCATGAGCCAGTTTGAAGACCACTCCCGCAGAACAGAGATAGCCATAGTCATCCCCGAGCTTGGGATTAACGACGGCTACGGCCGGGGGGCGTCCCCCAGTCCCGGTTTCGTGATGATCCGCCACGATGACATCAATCCCCTCCTCAGCCAGTCGTTCAATCTGTTTCCCGGAAGCAGTCCCGCAATCAACCGTGACAAGAAGCGAAGGCCTGGGCTCAACCGCGAGACAGCGTTCGATCGCGACATCACTCAGTCCGTAACCCTCCTTCCCACGTATCGGAATAAAGGTCTGCACTTCCACCCCGTAAGCGGAAAACAGCCCGCTCAGGATTGCCACCGACGTAATTCCGTCCACATCGTAGTCCCCGAAGACACAAATGCGCTCTCCCCCGTCGACAGCCTCCAGGATGCGACGGACTGCAAGGTCCATCTCGGGCAGCTCGAAGGGGTCACCTAAACCTCGTAACCGGGGGCGGAGAAAGCACTCCAATTGGTCATCCGCATCAAACCCGCGCTGGGACAGGAGTACACGGAGGATTGGAGGCAGGTCCCCACCCTTGACGGGGCCTGCTCCATCGGGCAATTCCGCTACGATCCATTTCGTTTCCTGTATCTTCCCCACCTCGGCTTGCGTTCTATCAGAAGCCTAGGACCCAACGTCGACAGGCTCAAGAACCGATGACCTCACGGGCAAGCCGTTCCTCGGCCCAGCCCGCTGCGTCCTGCTCCCGCGGCTCGACAATGTGGTCAATAAAACGGTCCCAGACATCCCGCCCCTCAATGATCTCGACCTCGATCCGGAGAAAATAGATTTCGACATCGAGCTCCTGAGGCCGGGGAAAACGCACCGCATCTTTCTCGGTCGTGATAACCAGCTCGATGTCCCGCTCAACACAGCGGGTCATGAAACGATCCACTTCTTCCTGGGTAAAGGGGTGGTGGTCCGTAAAAACACGGTGAAACTCAACCTGTGCCCCCAGCTCCTCCAGAAGATTTTCAAAGCTCTCGGGCACTGCAATTCCACTGATCGCAGCAACATACTTGCCCCTGAGTTCTTCAAGTGGCAATCGCTCTCCCCCGAAGACCCGCTCCAGATACCGGGGGGCATGAGTGGCCTGCATGATCTCAGCCGTCGGATTACGGCTGCGAAGGGAGGCGAGAAGCTCCTCATCACTGGGCCCCCTGCACTTGGTGATCATGATGTGGCTCGCACGGCAAAGGTTCCGAGCTGGCTCACGGAGGGTTCCGCGGGGAAGCAGGGCCCTGGCCTCTGTCCCGAACGGAGCATTCTGGTCCACGAGAACCAGGTCATACTCATGATCAAGCGCGAGATACTGCAGGCCATCATCAAGTAGCAGAGTATCCGCCCCCAGCTCGCTAACCGCGAAGCGTCCACCGTTCACCCGGTCCTTGTCGACCACCACTCGCACGTCTTCGAGGTTCTTTGCCAGCATATAGGGCTCATCCCCGGCATAAACCGCCTCCAGATGCAGCGTTTGACCGTCACTCACAATCTTGGGCAGAGCCTCGCATTCAGCAGGACCAAGATCTTTCCACTGCTGGGGTGCGTCGAGCTTCCTGCTCTTGTAGCCCCGGCTCAGGATCGCCACCTCCCGCCCGCGTTGACACAAAGCCCGCGCCAGCAACTCCACTACCGGAGTCTTCCCCGTTCCTCCCACGGTAAGGTTCCCCACACTGATTACCTTGGTTCCCAGGCGGACCTGTTCCTTCCAGCCCTCCCGGTAGGCCTTGAGGCGGCACTGCACAACCAATGCGTAAACATGAGATAGTCCCCGGAAGAGGACCCGGGCCAAGGCCGCGCCCAGGCCACGAGCCCGCCCGAAAATCACATCAGCGGCCCACTTTTCAGCATCTTCCCCGACCTGTCCCACGAATACAGACTAGCCGACCATCGCCTCGGAGGGAAGGTGCGAAAACCAGAATGTGGCCCCTTTCCAGTTTCCCACCTTGCGACCTTCCTCTCCAAGCCTAACCTTCGCCCATGCCCCGTTCAGATGGTCGTGACCCTGATCAGCTTCGCTCCGTTTCCTTTGTCCCAGACGTCGCCCCCCACGCCGCGGGCTCGGTCCTTGTAAGCTTTGGAAATACCCGTGTCATCTGCGCCGCCACCGTGCAGGAAGATGTTCCAAGGTGGATGAAGGTCCAGGGGGTGGCAGGAGGCTGGGTTACCGCCGAATACAGCATGCTTCCCTACTCCACCCACGACCGCAAAGCCCGTGACATCAGCCGGGGAAAACTCGATGGCCGCTCCTCCGAGATCCAGCGCCTGATCGGTCGGTCCCTCCGGGCGGTAACCGACCTCAGGAAACTGGGAGCCCGCACCATCTGGGTCGATTGCGACGTCCTGCAGGCCGACGGAGGCACCCGTACCGCTTCAATCACCGGCGGGTGCGTGGCACTTGCCATCGCCCTGAACGGGCTTATCGGAACGGGTGGATTAACCGAGTTCCCCCTGACCCAACTCGTCTCCGCAGTGAGCGCAGGAGTGTTGGATGGGGCGCCCATCCTCGACCTGAACTATCCAGAGGACCGGGACGCCGCAGTAGACTTCAATGTCGTCATGACAGAAGACGGGAACTTCGTTGAGCTGCAGGGAAGCGGGGAGGAGAACGTCTTTACCGGTCCAGAAATGGAATCCATGCTGGCCCTCTCACGGAAAGGGATCGGGGAACTTGTCGCAAAGCAACGGGAAGCCATTCTCGCAAGCGAACATCCTTCCGACGAAACGCTACCCGTTTTGGGTAGCGAATAAGGCAATTCCTGAGCTTTTCCCCTTGTTCGACGCAGGCCGGAAGTTAGCCTCCGATCAAGGGTGTGTACTGAACAGGCCCCTATACAAACGCGCCGTGTTACCACGCGGCCTCCATAATAAAACCAACCAAGCAACCCCGGATAAAAATGAACATAACAACAAGCAGCAGGCGCAAGGGCTTCACTCTCGTGGAACTCCTTGTCGTGATTGCGATCATTGTCGCGCTCGCCTCGATGGCAACCCCTCAGATCTTCAAGGCTCTGAAGCGGGCGGCTCTCGCAGATGGCGTTAACAACGCAAAACAAGTCAAGCTGGCGCTGGATTCCTTCGCCACTGACTTTGACGGACAGTTCCCAAGCGAAGATACCGCAGAGTATGTCGTCGAGGGTGGAACTGGAACCACTTACTCAAACGATTACTTCCGGCAGATGTTTCTCGCGGGGGTTACCGAGTCGGAAAAGATCTTCTGGGCGAAGAACTCAGCCATTGCAAACAAGGGCGAGCCCGACGGCAAGGTAAAGGAGGGCGGAAAGGTCGTGCCTGATCAGGTCCTCCAGGAAGGTGACGTCCACTGGGCATATATCACAGACCAGACCAACCTCGACACGGGATCGCGTCCCCTGATTCTCGATGGATACAAGGACGGTGCCAGCGAGTGGGATGAGGACACCTGGGACCAGAAAGTGATCGTCCTGACTGTCGACGGCTCCTGCAAACCCTTGCGCATGCGTAACAGTGACGGGAAGGTGATCGACGGATCCAAGAAGGACATTCTCTCCTCCCAGGCCGATGCATGGGACGGCGAAAGCCCTTCTGAGCTTCTCAAGCAGCCCCAACCCGGCAGCTAGGACGCGGTTCTACCTCAAAATCTAATCTAAAAAGGCCGGCGTCCAACGCCGGCCTTTTTTTGCCGGATAATTCCATGGCAAACGAAGCCCGATAAAGTCATAGCCCCCGCTCCAGGACATCGAGAAAGACCTCAATGTGATTCTGCTCACGTTGACGTAACCCCTTGCGGTACTCCCTCAGTCCATCCCTTCGCTTGACCGCCTCGAGAGCCGCCAGAACTTCTCCACGCGCCTCCACAAAATCACGCTTCCGCGCGGCCTTTCTTTCGAGCACCTCCAGAAGATGCCACCCCATCCTGCTCCGGACGAGGACAGGGGTTCCTGGAGCCGCCGAAAAAAGAGTATCCTGAAGGTCCTCCGGAACTCGCCCACGCTGTAACCAGCCCAGCTCGCCCCCATTGGCTCTGGTTCTCTCATCCTCACTGATTCGACGGGCCAGGTCTGCGAATTCAGCGCCCCCTTCAAGCTCGCCAACTGCATCACGCAGGGTCCTTTCCGCCGCCTCTGCCTTCTCCCCGTCCAAGTCCACCGTCGAACGGAAAATATGCCGGGCGCGCACCCGCTCCGGAAATCCCAGACGATCAATGTTCTCCTCAAACCAGTCCCTGGCCTCATCCTCTCCTACCTGCACCTCGATCATGTTCTCCAGATACTTTTCCTGCTGGATGCGAGCCGCCACCCGGTAGCGCAACTCCTTTTCACTCCATCCCAGTTCCCGGAGGGCAGCCAGATAGGATTCCTCACTTGCAAACCTCCGGGTGAAGAGGGCCACCTCCCTCTCGATCTCTTCCTCTGAAACAGGAACCTCGGACTGGCTGAAACGGGTCTTGAGGCGGACCAGATGCAGGTCGATCAACTCATTGAGGGCCGCCCTCCGGAGAAGCAGCCGTTCCTCTCTTGGAAGCTCCTCCAAAACACGCCCGGACCGCCAGAGGTTCTCCTCCACCCGGCGATCAACCTGGGTGAGCAGGATCGGCTGGTAGTGAATCCGTGCCACTACCCCGGCGCCCTTTGCCGCCTCAATAACCTGAGGACTGTTTGGGGCCTTCCTGGCAAAGGACCGACGAAGGGGCCCTCCAACCACGAACAGGTCGATCACAAGATAGAGAATCACGACCGAATACAAAACCGCCCGTGCCAATGCACCCTTGTCCACCATGGAACGTGTGGAGTCAGTAACGGGATCGGCCACGAATACTATTCTGCCCGGAAGGGTCTCGGATGCCGAGTGCCAAATCCCCGGCCTGGTTTCTCAGCGAATCACAACCCTGGCGCCCGGTCGCACCAGGGTGGGGAACCGTGCAGCATCCCAGTTCGCCATGCGGATACAGCCCGCACTGAGAGAGCGCCCGATTGTTCGTGGACTGGCAGTCCCGTGAATTCCAATGCCCGACTTGGTCAATCCGGACCACATGATCCCAACCGGGACATTGGGTCCGGGTGGGATTCGAAGAACCTGGCTCCGGTCCTGGTTCCTCACCCCGGTATCCAGAAGCAGCTTGTCGTAATACCAGCTCGGGAGCTCAAAGCAGTTCGCCACCGCCCACTCCCCATGATGGGTATGCTCCACCTTTCCCGGGGTGATTGGGAACATGGCGACCAACCTCAGTGGATCAGAGGCCGCATTCTCCTCCGGGACCACGACCGCACTCCCGGGCACCACGGGAGCCGCACCCTTCTGGTAAATGAAAAGGTTCCGCCCGGTGGTGTCTATCACCACGGTGCGGGTACTCAGGGACTCTTCTTCCCTGTGGGTTCGTCCTTCTTTGAGTAATTCAATCAGGAAGGGCTCCACGTTGGGCACCTTGAGGGAGCCATGCGGTTTGATCCCGTTCGCCTTTCCCGTTCCATTCAACTCCACCAGAAAGCTCTCCGAGGTGTGGTAACGTTCCGCCATGAACTCCAGGTAGCTCCGATAAGCCATCCGCTCTTCTTCCGCCTGCTCAGCATATTCCATGGGAAGCTCCGGGTTCACCCAGACTTCCGCTGAGTCTGGAACGATGGCAACCGCATAGGTTTCCGTCACTTCCTCATTCGCCTCCGCGATGATTGCGGCCCAGTCGTCGGGCAGGCGCCCTACACTCCGATTATAGGAGTGCACCGCCTTGGTCGTGAACCTGCCCGGCTTGCCATCAATATATCCGGGCCCGAATTTTTTTTCATCGAGGTAGATCTGCAGGCGAACGGCGGCATCCAGGTCCCCCGGCTTTCTGCTCCACTCCCTCGCGGTCATTCCCTTGAACTGACTCCCCCTTCTCGGCTCCTTTTCCCTGGCCGCCCGAGACGCTTTCCTCTCTTTCCCGCCCAGGGGAGAGAAGAGCTCACCCAGGAACGCAGCAAGCCCCCGGCGAGCAACGGGCTCTTCCTCCTCAGCAGCAAGGGGCCCCGTAAAAAGGAGCCCTGCGAGGACCCACACAGGTGCGTTCAGCCAGAAGCGAAAACTCATGAAGATGAATGCGACAAATTTCGCGGCTCAAAGAATAACCCGATTTTGGGTTTTTGCCAAGTCGCCTGCGATTCCCCATCCTGAAACGACCCGGACAAGCGACGATCCTCCGTGAATGCGCCTGCCCGTTCGCCCCCTTCCCGGCACAAAAGCGATTGACCCGTTTTTTGCGGAAGTATGAAGGCAGGAAACCGCTAGATCATCTCCGCCTCGCCCATCCCCCGCAGACGTCCCTCCAATTCCCTGCCAACCAGCGCTTCCATCACCACGTCGTTCCCCTCGTAGGAAGTCTCCAGCACCTTGGCTTCCGCATGGAGCAGAGACACCAGGTCCCCCCGGTGCTGGGGAATGCGATAACGCTGCCGCGTCACCGCCTGCGACAGGTATTCAACGAACCGGTGTTCCAGAACCTCCAGACCTTCTCCACTCCGGGCCGAGACCGCTACCGCATCCGGGAATTGCTCCTGCAGCGCCTTGAGTCGCTGGGGGTCCTCCACCAGATCAATCTTGTTGAGCACGGTAAGCACTGGTTTTTCCTCTGCTCCAAGTTCCGCCATCACCTCGAGGGTCGTGCCGCAGAGCCGCTCCAGTTCCGGTTCACTGGCATCGAGTAGATGCACCAGGAAGTCAGCCAAAACGGCCTCTTCCAAAGTCGCCTTGAAGGATTCAACCAGACGGTGCGGCAGGTTACGAACAAAGCCCACGGTATCTGTCAGCAGCAACTCCTGACCATCTGGCAGATCAATCCTCCGGGTGGTGGGATCAAGGGTGGCAAACAACATGTCTGCTTCCAGCACCTCGGATCCCGCAAGCTGATTGAGAAGGGTCGACTTGCCCGCATTGGTATAACCCACGATGGCCGCATGGGGCGCTTCTGCTTTCTGCCGCTCCTTGCGCTGAGTCGCCCGCTGCCTGCGAACCGCTTCGAGGTCAGACTTGATCCGGTCAATCCGTTTCCGGGCCAGGCGCCGGTCCACCTCGATCTGTTGCTCTCCCATCCCCCGCGCGGCCGCCGAGCCCCCGGAACCGCCACCCCCCTCACGGTCCAGGTGGCCCCACATTCGGGCCATCCTCGGCAGGGCGTATTCCATACGAGCCAGTTCAACCTGTAACCGGGCCTCCTTGGTCTGCGCCCTCCGGGCGAAGATATCGAGGATGACCTCTTCCCGGTCGATCACTGTCATGTCAGCCGCCTCTTCCCACTCCCGCTGCTGGCTGGGCGCCAGTTCATTGTCAAAGACGATGCAGTCACATCCCAGTTCCCGGGCCCGGGCAGAGACCTCTTCCGCCTTCCCCGTGCCACAGAGGAATTTCTTCTGCATTTCACGAGCCCGCACCAGCTCGGTTCCCACCACCCCGATACCCAGGGTATTAACCAGTTCCCCAAGCTCGTTGAGGAGGCTGCGCGATTCCTCCTCCTCGCGCTTGTCGAAACAAATACGCACGAGAAGAGCCTTCTCGACCATCTGGGGTCTGTCCCGCACCTCGAACATGCCGGGGCAAGCATACGCCCTAACCGGCACGGTTCACGCCAAAAGGGACGGGAGAAGATGAGCAGGAAGCCATCCCACCCCTGAGAAGAAAGCCTCTTTCCACTTGTGGCTTGCCCGCTTTCCTATTTCGGCCCACGTTCCTCCTCCCCTCAACCCCGGGAACGACATGGGAAAGACCCTTTATCAGAAAGTCTGGGATGCTCACTCCGTGGGCACTCTCGAGGACGGACGCACACAGCTTTTTATTGGTACTCACCTCATTCACGAGGTCACCAGCCCCCAAGCCTTCGGGATGATCCGCGACCTCGGGCTCAAGGTGAAGTATCCCCACCGGACCTTCGCCACGGTGGATCACATCGTCCCAACCATCGACCAGGACGCTCCCGCCGATCCTCTCGCTGCCGAAATGATGGAGGCCCTCCGCAAGAATGCAGATGACTTCGGGGTCACCTACTTTGACCTCGCCTCCGGCAAACAGGGAATCGTCCACGTGGTGGGCCCCGAGCAGGGCATCACCCAGCCCGGGACCACGATCGCCTGCGGGGATTCCCACACCGCCACCCATGGCGCCTTCGGGGCCATCGCCTTCGGCATCGGCACGACCCAGGTCCGCGACGTCCTCGCGACCCAGACCATCGCCATGGAAAAGCTCAAGGTCCGCCGCATCGAGGTCAACGGCTCTCTCCGCCCCGGGGTCTACGCCAAGGACGTCACCCTCCACATTATCCGCATGCTCGGGGCCAAGGGAGGTATCGGCTACGCCTACGAGTATGCCGGCACCACCTTCGAGAACTTCTCCATGGAGGAGCGCATGACGGTCTGCAACATGGCGATCGAAGGCGGCGCACGCTGTGGCTACGTCAATCCGGACAGCAAGACCTTCGAGTTTCTCAGGGGACGCCCCCATGCACCGGGAGAGGAGGAATGGGACAGCGCCGTGGCTCGCTGGGAATCCCTCGCCTCCGACCCCGGCGCAGAGTATGACGACGTGGTCATCATCAATGCTGCCGACATCGAACCGACCGTCACCTGGGGCATTTCCCCGGACCAGGGAATTGGAATTGGAGAATCCATTCCCGACCCGGCCAACGCTACCAGCGAGGCGGAACGAAGCAGTTTCCAGGAAGCGCTCGATTACATGCAGCTTCCGGGAGGAACCCCAATCGCGGGCGTAAAGATCGACGTGGCCTTCATCGGATCCTGTACTAACGGGCGCCTGTCCGACTTCCGGGAAGCCGCCCGCTACCTGAAGGGACACAAGGTTGCCGCGGGGGTGAAGGCCATCGCGGTGCCCGGGTCCCAGATCACCGCCACCCAGTGCGAGCAGGAGGGACTCGACAAGGTCTTTGAGGAGGCCGGCTTCGAATGGCGCGCGGCAGGCTGCTCCATGTGCCTTGCCATGAACCCTGACAAACTAGTGGGCGACCAGCTCTGCGCCTCTTCCTCGAACCGGAACTTCAAGGGCCGCCAGGGCTCCCCCGTAGGACGCACCGTTTTGATGTCCCCCGTCATGGTCTGCGCCGCGGCCGTGTCCGGGGAAATAACGGACGCCCGGGACGTTTTCCAGGTTGATCCCGGAACCGCTGCCGCCTGATTCCCCCAACTGGCTCTTCCACAAGCCCATCGACCTGAACCACAGAACACTCATCGCCATGCGACTCCTCTCCCTTCTAGTCCCGCTCTTCCTCCTCCCGGCCGCTCTCCTCGCTGAAAAACCAGCCAAGGACCCGCTCGCCGACCTCAAGCACCCCACCAAGGCCTGCCTCTGGAAGGTCGAGGGCAACGGCCTCACCAAGCCTTCCTGGCTCTTCGGAACGATTCACCTTGGAGACCCCCGGGTCACCAATCTCCATCCCCGGGCCGAAAAGGCCTTCAGCAGCCTCGACATCTTCTATGGCGAGATTGACATGAACCCTGCTGCTCAGGTCGCCCTTGCCGCGAAAATGATCCGCAAGGACGGCAAGACCCTCTCCGAGGCCCTCGGACCCGAGCTCACCAAGAAGCTCGACATCATTCTTAAGAAGATAAATCCCGCCCTTGGGGCCGAGGTGTTCCAGACCTTGAAGACCTGGGTCGTGGCCATAAGCCTCCCCATGCTTGAAATGCAGCTTGAACAGGAGGAGCCTCTCGACTCCATCCTCCAGGCCCGTGCCGCCAAAGCTGGCAAGAAGACCGGTGCCCTCGAGACCGCTGATTCCCAAATCCAGGTCTTCGAGCAGTTCAAGGAGAACGAACAGCAGGTCTTCCTGTCCGACACGATCAAGATGCTCCAGGAAGACATCGAAGCTGGCACCAGTTCCGTAAAGAAGCTCACGGATATTTACCTCACCAGCACCGCGAAGGGGATTGGCGACTACGTTAAAAATGAAATGGCGCGCATGAAGGACGAAACAGACCTCAACAAGCGCCTGATGAAAGCCCTGCTCGATGACCGCAATATCAAGATGGCAGAGAAGGCGAATGAGTTCATGCAGGGAGCCAGGGACCAGAGCCATTTCTTCGCAGTGGGAGCAGCCCACTACACGGGCAAGACTGCCGTCCAGAAACTCCTTAAAAAGAAGGGCTATACCATCAAGCCCGCCTTCAAGTAATCCCGGAACCCTTCGACCCCTCCCTCCATGGCCCTCGCGCAGATCAAAGATGTTTCAGGAACCGGGATTCACCTTCCCGGGGATGACATCGATACCGACCGCATAATTCCCGCCCGCTACCTGAAGTGCGTCACCTTTGACGACCTCGCGGGCACGCACTTCTACGATGTGCGCTTCGACCCGGACGGCAAGCCGACCGGCCATCCCCTCGACGACCCCAGGTTCTCCGGGGCCAGCATCATGCTGAGTGGATCCAACTTCGGCTGTGGCTCCTCCCGTGAACACGCCCCCCAGGCCATCTACCGATCCGGATTCCGGGCCATCATTGCGGAAAGCTTTGCCGAGATCTTCTTCGGCACCTCCACCACCCTTGGCATGCCCTGTGTCTCAGCTTCCCGCGAGGATATCGAGAGCCTCGGGGCTGCGATCGAGGAGGATCCCGGGACGGGGATCCGCATC
>Ga0163180_10000966_pt1 | contig 16370 bp, 5 predicted proteins | sample AtlANTMetagenome_2_FD_109647 | JGI IMG/M metagenome (GOLD analysis project Ga0163180, IMG submission 109647) | Marine eukaryotic phytoplankton communities from the Atlantic Ocean - Atlantic ANT 4 Metagenome | ecosystem: Environmental > Aquatic > Marine > Oceanic | place: North Atlantic Ocean...
GGGTCCCGCTAGAGGTGTTGATTGAGGGGCTGATGGCAATACCACACGTTCCGGTAGTGGTCACGATCAACACGGAGCAGGGGGAGCCCGAGACGCAGCCTTCAAGCCTGGCGAGTACGTGGCGAGCCCGGCGCAGAAGTGCGAGCAAAGGAGCGGAGCAAGAAAGAGAGGATAAGGAGCTGAATCCAACCTGTTGGTGCCATCACCTTGTCATCCATCAAGCTTCACCACCGACAACTGAGTCAGGAGGACTTCGCCCCAGTGAACGGCGCGCGCTGGCCACGGCCGGGGCGACCTTCAGCGTCGCCGCCGGGCACACGGCTCAGCTCGCCACCCTTCAAGCACACCTGCGGCAGTGGCAGGAGATCCATGCGGCTCTTCCCGACCTTGCTCACCAGACCGGAACGAGGGGAGTTGCACCCACACCTGGAAAGCATCGAACCACGGAGCGACAACGGCTCCCACGGTTCGTGCACCTCTGGGTGTAGATTCACAGCAACAGCCCCCAAGAGAGGGACAGTGTTAAGGCAACACAACCTCTCTGCACGGGGGGGCGAAGGGAGGATGAGCTAACGGCCCGGTCCGACTGCGACACCCCAGAGCACCAGCCCGGGGGGTCGACGACATGCGCGGCGGCTTCGCCGGCACGGACTTCGACGGGTGGGCGGTTACGCTTCTCCACCACCAGAAAACGGGTACACGACCCGAAAAAGACGGGCCCTGGTCTTGGCTGAACAAGCAGCCAACCGTGGACCAGGGTAACACCACGTTGAGTGATATGGGGGTCGGCCCTCCGACCCTTACCCTCACGCTCCCAGGGGTCCATCGTCGATTCCCACAGTGCTCGACTTCAATCTTGAGCGTGCACGCGACCGAAATCGCCCAACGTCAGCGACGCTGGTGCTAGGGAAGAGATGGGACCTGCTAGACGCGGCAGAAAGGATCATCACACCTGACCAAGAACGACTGAGGCTCCTTTTTGTCTTGGCAGCGGCAGGATTACTCCATCCCACCATAGTGGGCAGACGCAGGCGTGCGTCAAGGAGGCATCTTTGCGCTACCAACGGGGGACCAACGAGGGAATGTGCACTTCTACTCAGACAAATAACGTCCGGACACCAGGCCAAGCACCTGGAGACTACAAAGGGCCCAAGGAACGGTCGGTCCGAGTCTCTCAGCAAAGCTCGGACGTGAGCGGACAGGGTCCTGCTCGGAGAGTGCAACGGCACTCACCAGCATGCAAGAAAAGGTGATCACCACACACCGGAAGCAAGGACCCGGCGACAACCAACAAGGCCAAAGACTAGCTACCAAAGCGACAATCCAGAGAGGAGTCTGTGAGAGGGCGGGGGCGCCTTCACGAGAACACATAAAGACACGTGAAAAAACCTAGAGCCACGCGGACTGACCCGCGTGAAAACAAGTTTTCCGGGGACGAAGGGGGCGGGGACGCCACAGTAACACCTCTCCGACAAGATAGCACTCACAGAGTGCGTGATGAGACTCCTACAAGAAGAACCAACAGCTGGAAGACAGCCACCAAACTTTGGGGCTGCCATAACTTTGTGTGTGGACATCCTCCGACGCGACACCGAACAGACGGGCAAGCAGCCCATCGGCATCACCTGGCCGGAGATGATACGCAGAGGCAGGCAAGTGAGCAAGGACTGGAATCGACACTTGAAAGAAGCCATGCAGTCGACAGCCCTGCACTTCGACGCAGCCACCACGGGCCAGGCATCGGGACCACGCCTCGAAGATGTGATCACTTTGTGCATCGACGTGCTGCGCCCCTCGAAAGGCTGCACCTGGCACGAGCAGTCCGCCTTCTTTGAGGAGTTCTACGACACCACCTGGTACGAGGTCCTGCAACGACTGTGCCTCACGAACACACTCAATGCACGTCGCCGGGTCGGGATTGCCCGCCTGCACGGCCTAGTGGCCATGCGCGTCGATCGACGTTTCACACAACGATTGTACTACGGCGACCTCATGGAACCACCAAGTATGGCACCATACAAAGTGGCGACACGAGTCTACCGAACCGTGCATGAGCTCATAATGACAGACCACCTGAAAAGAGAGCTCAGTCAAGCCCTCGTGCAGAGGTGCGACCCCGACAGCTCATGGCGTGCACCCTGGCAGGAGGAGGCTGGCTGCACGACGGACGTCTGTCGCTGTCCGATCGAGACCTGCCTCCGTTGGAGACCAGTCCACGGAGAGCCGTCGAGCGCCGAATGACCAGCCGCAGTCTCAGACCGCGAACTTGCTGATGAAAGGCTACTCGCTGGTTTATTACTTCATCCAATCCTTGCAGTCTATGCCAGGATCATGCATGCATGCATGCACTGAGCACCCGGCAGCTCACAGGGGGAGAAAAGAAGAGGAAAAGAACGAAAGCCTCAAAAATTTTCCTCAGTGCGAGCTGCACGGGCCGAGACGACCATCATCAAGTAGGGAGGAGCGAGCGGGGACGCTTATCAGACAAAAAAAAAAAAAAACGTTTGATTCACATCCAAGGGGGGGCACCACACACCCATCCCGAAGTGACATGGAGGAAGGACGGGCCGAAACGTCGGAACAACCGCCCCTCCCTACCAACAGGAGGCTCGGAGCGAGCAAAGAAGAGGAGGCTATAACGAGACAACAGCTTGCACAGTTACAGCTGGGCACACCGGCCTCGCCGCTACCAAACCTTGGGGCTGCCATAACCTTGTGTGTGCACACCCTCCAACGCAGCACCGAACAGACGGGCAAGCAGCCCACCGGGATCATCTGGCCAGAGATGATAAGGAGAGGCAGGCAGGTGAGCAAGGACTGGAATCAGCGCCTAAGAGGAGCTGAGGGCTCAGTTGACCTCAAGTTTGACATAACTCCAGGGGGAGAAGTGTCAAAACCAGGCTTGGGGGATGTGATCGATCTGTGCATAGACGTGCTACGCCACAGACCCCCGACACAGGATTGGGGGTGCATCGTTAGGGTGACGAGCTCTCACATCCAGCGCGAGGACGCCACCTGGTACGAGGTCCTACAGCGACTGTGTCTGACAAACACACTCAATGCACGCCGCCGAATCGGCATTGCCCGCCATCACGGCCTGGTAGCCATGCAAGTCGACCGGTTTTCCACACGCCGGTTGTACTACGGGGACCTCATGGAACCGCCCGGTATGGCGCCGCCGGGAGTGGCGACTCAAGTCTACCGAGCCGTGCAGGGGCGGATTATGGAGAACTGCCTCCGAGAACTTGGCCGAGCCCTCTCGCCCACATGCCACCCAGAGGCCTCGGCGTGGGACCTTGGGTGCCCTTCCAAGCAGGCGGCCGGCTGCACGATGCACGTCTGCCGCTGCCCGACCAGGACCAGCATGCATTGGGAGCCATTCCACGTCATCCAAAGTGAAATCAACAGAATCTTCGGGCTCGAGCGAACGCGACACTCCGGAGGAGACTCGGAGAGCTCGGAGAACAGCGGTGCGCCGCCGCACACAACGTGTGGGCCCGCCGGAGCCTCACGCCGAGCCACCGGGATCCCAAAGGGAACGCGTGCCCACAGACAAGCAGCTCGGAACGCAGTCAGGGCCACGGCTGCCGAGAACCAACAGAAGGCTGACTGGGCGAAGTTGAAAGCAATGACGGATGAGGACGATCTGCTGCCCTCTTTGGAACAAGCAGACCGGTGTTTGATTTGTACCAACATGCAAGCTGATCCTGCTGTGCCACCTATGGCGTGTGGACACCGAGCACACGCGGTGACGGCATTGCCGTGTTGCATCTGCAACAGCGGAGCAGGCCACGGGTTCATCCCCGAGCGCGACGAACCGTGGATTTTTCCGTGGTCGCCAGAGGCACAGAAACAGGCGGCCACCGCACACGCCAGAGTCGTGAAGACACGCGAACGGCTACAGGCGGGGGCCACCGAGAGCAGCCCAAAGCAGGGAGATAGCTGCCATCACGCTGATGGCAAGTGACAGGACATGCACCACTCACAGGAGCGAGCAAACGCGGGGACGACCCTTATCGGAACACAAGAATTGTTACCGATAGAAATCAAGGGGTGGCACCGCAAACCACCCCGAAGCGATTAGGAGGAAGGCCGGGCCTGGACGTCAGAGCACCGCCACTCCTGAGAACCGAGTGCAAACACATGTCAACAACACGAAGCGGCAGCCCCGCAACCGCCACTCCAAACGGAATGGCCAACAACTCGTCAAAGAGGGCGAGGACGGAAGGTACTAGTTCGGATAGACTGGTAATCGACCTTACGGAGGAAGAGACTATCCTGTGGGATCACGACCCTGGGCAGGGCGCACCAAATGAGCAGAAGGAGTCCGCCCACGGGTACCTGGCCCGCTGCAGGACCTGCAAACGACTCCAGGACATCGTGGTGTGCAAGGGGATGGTGTTCCCCTGCAACCGAAGAGAAGCGCTCTGTGCGAACCCCACGTGCGGCGACACACACCCGAAGAACTGGGAGTGCCCGCAGTGCAAGGACCCAATGGTCTGGATCTGGGAGCACGACCCTCGGACCCACTGGGCGAGCAATGAACAGAAACGGCTTCGAGAGATCAGGCAGGATCAGCGCGATTGCCGAGACCCCAGCATTCATATTCCGCTGCACCAGAAGGTGCCGGTGCCGAACTCAGAGGGCAGGGAGGCTACCGCGCCGGACCCAGGGAAATGCCCAAACCCAGAATGCAGGAAACCCATGCACTACGTGCAGTGTATGCGTTGCCGGGCGCGAGACGCTGGATGCAGCGATCCGGAGTGCCAGCAATGGTGGCTCCGCCGCGAGAGTGGCGAAGTGGATCAGCCAGCACAGCTGTGGCACTGCAGGCGCTGTGCCAGTGAGTGGCAGGACGAGTGCATGAAAGAACACCCACGGGCGGAGTGTCCTATTTTCCCCTTTTCCGAGAAGGGAGCAGCCTCCAACGCGCTCTCGTGCCCCATGTGCGTGTGCATTCTATGCAGCCAGCCACACTTCGGACCAAAGCGAGCGTCAGTGCGTGCTTGGGAGTGTGGCAGCTGGGAGCCCGATCTCTCAGAAGGACGAGTGGGGGTCACGGGGCGACATTGCGACGTGAGCCTGTGGGGGCCCCTTGTTACCCCGCCGGCGCCGGAGGACAAGCGGTTGGGGTACTACGCCAATGCCGGCTCCTCGTGTCCAGCGGAAGTGGCCCACTGGGGTGGGCCCGTACCGGCGTTGCAGGACCCAAGTGAGCCCCGTGCGGTGAGAGGGTACTACCGCCCGTTCATCTACCCCACGGTTTATGGAGGACCCGAGAACGAGTGGTGTGAAGAGGACCCCGCCACTTTCTTCCCCGAGTTCATGCTGAAGGAACAGGGGCTCAACAGTCTGGAGTTGCGCGACGCGGACGGCAAGGCAATCCGGCGACGTGCGATTAACCTGGCCACCGCCATGCAGTATCAACCGTTGCGCTCGGAACTGCCACCCCCAGCCGAGTGCCCGATCTGCCTGCATCTGCGCACAGAGGCAGATTGCCGGAACTGCACCCTTCATGGGGTGTGCTGGGGTTGCCGCCCCAAGGTGGACGCCCACAGCAGAAAGAACAACGTGGCGCTCAGACAGCAACGGTGCCCTGTGCGGTGCGAAGAGTCCGAGGACTGGGTGAAACCAGGCTCGCACAGCGCCCACCCGGTGGCAGAGAACGCTCTCATCCTCCGCCTGATCCCCGACCGGGTGGTGGTGCATTTGGTGCAATTCCTGCTCGCACGGCAGAGCCCCGTCCGCGGAGAACTCTCAGTGGGTCACATCGACATTGGGCGAGACCGGGATCCGCTTGGACGGCGGCACGGAGACGCGTTCCACGGGCTGTACGACCGATTCCCCAAAACAGTCAAGGAGGCGCTGCAGAGAGCACATGTGGGCGAAATCACCGCGATCCGGAGCACCGACGGTCGATGGCGCGGCAAGCAGCGATGTGGGCTACCAGGAGGGAGTTGGGATGGATCCGTGTTTTTGCAATGCCCCACTCCGGACCACGCAAGGTTACTCTGGGCCGAGCTGAGTCAGTACCGCGACCACGGTGTGCCGTCCACTCATGAGTCGCCACCTTCTCCAGCTGACCCTCGATGGCAGCGCCTCGACATTCGTCTGGAGCGCCAACAAGTGTTCGAGCAGATCGCGAACCAGCTCCAAGTCAGCAGTGACCGGCCCAGCTATACCATGCCAAACGGGACCGGGGAGGACCCCAGCGTGGTGTGCTACGGTTACGCCAGCGTGACCTTCGAGTGCGGGCAGAACCAAGATCGACGAAACCGGTGCCAGCTAAGCCTTGGCAGGCATCGCAAGGGGTGCCCAAGTTACTCCCCGGGTCCCGTGGTCGCTCCCGCAGTGCCCCGGCCGACGGACTGGGCGGTGGACATCGCCAACGAGTTTTGGGGACAGGATCAGGACGGTCGCACCGCGTTCAAGGTCTACGGGGACGTAATCACGGTATGGGACGGCTGCCACGCGCAGCCAACCTTGGCTCGACTGATGCTAGAAATGGCCAGGGCAACCTGCACCCCCCTGCTCTTTCGGGGTTATTCAGCGCGGGAGGTCGTTCAACGTGCAACTGCCGGCGTGGTCTGCGCAATGCACGACCTCGTTGCGACTGACAACGGGGACCCGCCTCCTCTCATGAATCTCAACTGGCAAAGCCCGGGAGACCCCTCGCTGCGCCCATTTCAACCGTGGAGGAAAGAGACGGACGCACGGGACGGCATCTCCGCACGGAAGGCGCTTCAAGCGATGGTGGACACCGCAGGAATCACACGCGACAAGGAGCAAGACGAACCCCATCTGTTCACTTGGGAGGACTATGGGTACTTCCAAGGGGACCAGGCGAGCAAGCACCCGACGGGGGTGCCACTCCGCCAGTTGTGGGCGTTCGTAGTCGCCAACGCGATCGAGGTGTGGCTGCTGCCGGCTGAGATCGTGACGCAAGTGCAGGTGGAAGTCGAACGCGCCAGCCAAGAAGAGCACGAACAGCTTCTGCACCCCCGGGACCCGGCGCGCACACAGGACCGCGAAGGAGCAATAGAGCAGCACCTACAGAGCGCAAGGCGGAACTTGGAATTTGAACTGCTCTATGCAAAGTACCAATGGGCAGCATACAAACTCCAGCTCCCCAGCTCCAGTGCCGGAGAGTCGACGCCGGCGATCCTCGTGCTTGAGCTCGCAGGCGCGCCGTGGTATCGCACGCGCACCTGCTGCGTCGATGCCCCCGAGCGATGCCTTGGGGTCGATTGGGCTGCCAATGTGTTCGGAGTCTACAACCCGCGAGTGCTGCGGCACGCCACTCCGCGCATGAGGGAGCTCAGTGCGAATCCGTTCTATTCCTTCGGCGTGCAAGTGAGGTCTGCAGACAAGCCCTACCATGCCCCGTACCGATACGAAGGAGTGGCGTCCCCTCGCCAACAGGAGAACTGGGTGCAGTTTGAGGACTGCAGCGTTGACCACCACATGGTTGAAAGTGTCACCGTGTACCGCACCAAGAGAGTCTTCAGGCGACCCGACGACATCGGAGCACACGAGGCCAGGGAGAACCTGTGGCGGACCTACTGCGGGCGGCCACCTAAATGGAGCGACTACTTGATCGACGGTGGCTGCATAGTGGACGGCGGTTACTGAGAGTTCGTGGGGGGTGTCATGAGGGGCAGTCCCATAGCACCGACACCGTAGTGGGATGCCCCCCAACATAATAACAAACTACTCAGTATCCACCCCCGGCAAAGACAGCCACAAAGATGCAGGGCACACCAGCGAGACAAGCTGAGGGCCGCGTGTGCCGAACGGCGGGCGCCGGCGGCACACGCGCGTGTGAACCGGACACAGCGAGAGACACCGGCCGGCCAGGGGCTCAGGCCAGGTGTGACAGCCAAAGGAGAAAGAGAGCAGAGCAGTGGGGGCCACCACTTGGAGACAAGGGGTGGCCACCACCGCCCAGGAGAGGACGAGCAACTGGCAGCAGCTGGACGTCTAACCGACTGGGCGAGCTGACAGACTGACCGTCGACGCGGCCGAGGCGACCAACGGGCAGGAAGGCAGCAACCAAGAGAAGAGATAGAGAGACAAGGACAGCAAGGGCAGAGTAGCACGACCTGCCTCTAGGATAAACAGCTCCCCAGCTCCACACTGGTGGGCTGGGTTGAGACGAGGAGCGACGCTGGCTGACCGGCGTTCGCTCCCACCGACCGTGGGACTAGCCCACGTGTAGCAAGTAGAGACATGACCCCGTGCCCTGAGGCACCGGCAGGGGCCCAGCCACGGCTGGGCCTATCTAGAGAGCCCAAAACAGGGCCCCCACCAGCGTGGCCGACCATGCTGGTGGGACAAGAAAAGTAGAACTAGAACATGAGAGGCTAGAAGCATGAAGGATCATGATCCTTCATGTTTAGTCTTTTTGGAAGTTAAAGATGAACATTAGAGGATAAGAAGGCACGGAAAAACGGTGCTTAAGGTCTTCTAGTGTCCAGAACGACTTCAGAGAGGCTCCTTGAGTAAGGAGGGGCCACAGGTACACACATATCACTCAATTCATTACAATCCTGCCGCTGAACCAAGACGCTGTCGCCATGACCATGAGCGACGCAACGAGCGACAACGAGCAGAAGACAAACCAGCCTGCGGATACGCAGAAGGCCCAACGCGAAGCGCTGGGCGACGACACAGGGTGGGCGAAATGCCGCCACAACACACACACAGATCAAGATCTTCACGGCTGCGAGAATCGTGGCCAGAGCGCGGGCCGCGTGCTGGATGCGGAAGCACATGCGCGTTTCGGGCAGGCGCGCTACACGCCGGCAGCGCAGGGCGACGGGGACTATGAAGACCTTAGCGCCCTCTACGCCCAAATGCTGGCGACCATCCAGAGGGCGAACAGCTGGAAACAACGCAGCGATTACCATCGCGACATCCACAGCACGGATAAGGCTGAGCTGGTTGATAGCTGCCACGACAAGCACGAGCAGTGGCAGGGACGACAACATACACGACAGGAGATGCGCGAGAGCGCAATCACTGTAACTGGTGCCCTGCTGTCGCCCCCGCTATCTGACGCTGACAACCCGGTGCGCCTGCACACCACCACGCCCCCAGAATTCCCACGGAGTACAGAGCACGGCTGGCGCGACGCCCAGCCAGGGCGGGAAGGCGACGACCGGAGCGGCACAAAACCGCCCCAAACACCGCCGTCGCACTGGGAGGAGTCGACATCAGGGTCGCCCAAGGCCAGCGACGAGCTGCGGCAAAGCCCGCAGGTCGCAGCGCTGCTACAGTATGAACGTCACGCGCCCGACCGTGTGCGGGGGGAGAGGAAGGGGTGGATGAGTGAAAAAAGGGCAACAGAGATGGGGAACAAAGTCCAACGCCAGGAGGGAGACGACACCTACCCCACCTGGAAGGACGCCGCCACTGATTCCAGCGAACAGGAGCGACACGCCGGAAGAGAAGCCCCAATGGTGGTGAAGCTGGCGCCCAGCGTGCTGGAGTTCCACTCAGAGGGCCATTTCACCATCCAGCCCCAAGCACACACGGCCTGTGCGAGTGACGAAGACCAGCTGCCCTCAAGACAGTCGTCGGTAGTCAGCGACAACCTGCAAATCGACGATGGTCGCGAGAGTGTGCCAGCTGCCTCGGCAGCGAAGGCCCAACTATATGCAGTCCTGCAACAGCTGGCTGAAGAGCAAGCAGAGCAGGGTCAAGTCCTGCAAAGTGGGCAAGTGGAGCAGGCAGCTCGGGCTGCAGTGGACGTCGTGAACGAGGCCCTGGGACTGCCGTTAGCGAAGCAAGAGAGTGCTGCGAGGCAGACAATCGCCGAACTCACCCGCCGTTATACGCGACGGATCACCAGCACAGTGGCGCATCTCTACCACCTCGCAGCCTCAGGGGTGGGAGGAGAGCCCCAACCGCGCAGCACGAATGGTGCCGACTCGTCAGACTCGAACTTAGACGCTTGCGTGTTCGCGCGTCTGCTCGTTCGCCAACTCTGCAGCGAGGTCGAGCGGCAGCGTGAGCAGCGCGACTTTGACATCGCTGCTCCAACGCTGCATGGCCAAGAAGTGGAGGAGGCGCTGAGTATCCTGAAGGGGTGGAGTCAGGAGGGAGCAGGCGTCGAGCACGAGACGGCAGCAAGCTACACCGAAGAGAAGATCGAAACTCGCTGGATGACAACTCCCGAGGCCGCCACATGTTGGTTGGAGAGCTGGCGAGCATTGCTGCCGTATGGTGGGCCGCAGGTGTTACTGGCAGCACTGGCAGTCAGACCATCACAAGGCAGGGCGCAGTGCTTCCATCGGCGTTTAACTGCCAACCTCTGGGCCGAGTACGGAGCCGACCAAGGGCTCTACACCGTGCTGGTGGAAGCCCTGGCGCGGACATCTGCTGACCACTTCCGAGGCAAAGTACACGTAGTGCTGGCGCTGGGCGACGAACTCTTCCGGAGCGACTCATTCGACACGGAAGACTTCATCACAAGAGGGACAAGTGAACGACCGGTCGAAGTGCTCGAGTTGGAGGTGACGGCGGCTGGCAATTATCATCTCCAAAGTGTCAGCCACATTCCAGCTGGCCGAGTAGCAGAGTCGTCGCCGACCGCTGCATCGACATGGAGCCTGGCCGGGTTGCACGCAGCCATGAAGCGCACTCACAGCACAGACCCGGTCGGAGGACTGATCGGAGTGTTCGTGGGCGGAAAGAGCCAAGGCGGCGACAGCCGTCCCGCTGACGGCGCGGGCACCCGTCAGGCGAGGCCTCCGAACAACCCGCCTGGACAGACGAATGACGCCGAGTGCGGTGGTGGCAAAGGAGGAGCACCAGGGAAACACCGGCCCAGACACACAGCTGTGCATCACGGGCGTGCCATCCGTAACGGGGCAACGGGTGAGTTCGAAAAGATCGCCATGGCAGGCACCATGGCAAGAATGCGATCCAGTCGGCAGATCGTGCAAATTTGGGAGTTCGTGTCTGACGATGCAGAGCAGGTGGTGGTCGTGCATAATGCACCCCGTAAGGGAGAGCCAAAGTGGTCACCGAACACGCCAAAGTACCCAGTGCGTATGGCGGAGCTGGAGCTCCTGGATAAGAGAGCACCTTATAACCACTGGCTGCACGCCACCCACACGCTCCAAGCACTCGAAGCAAAGATCGCTGCCCTGCAAGGAGACTCCGAATCGACTCCCGGCGAACGTGCGGCCTGGGAGGAGGATAGGAAGAACCTGAAGGACAAGATCACCTTCCTCGAGGACAACGCACAGGCCGACGGATCCCGCTTCGATGACGAGGACTGGAGATGGGCCGTCCAGTCGACGACATCGCAATCGTCCCGTGGAGGAGAGAGTGGACACCTCACCACGGAGAGTCACCTCTACCACAACCTGAGCTTCAGTACACACCAGTCCGGGTCAGGCAGTAGGCGGGGGGGAACAGGGAGCCACAACACCTCTGGCTCTCGCCCGCTCTCCCACGCGAGTGGAGACAACCAGGCTTTATGGGAGGGGACCGTCTCGGTGGCGAGCCTTCTCGACAGACTGGCCAGCAGCGTCTTGGCGGATGCTGCCAACGACCCCAAGACCAAGGTCTGTTTGGGCTGGACGAGAGCAAGCCGCCTCGTCCACGCAGCGGTGGAAACCACTTACCCAGCCTTGACCGCCACGGACATACACATGTTGACTCCCAACACTCGGAGCCCGGAACTGCCCAGCGACGACCCCCAATATGCGCGCTTCAACAGCGCCGGATATGTGTCGCTGCACGCTGGAGACCAGGTGAGCGACCGACTGGCGGTGCATTGCCAGGAAGTGGCAGACAGTCTTGGAGACCTAGCATATCTCCGCAGCGATCGGGACGGAGGCGCAGTCAGGAGTTGGCTCAGCAGCTGGGTGCGCGGGGAACAAGGATTGGCGATGCGAACGGCAGCGCAGGGGGGGCCGTTGATAGTAGACGAAGTAGTGGTGCACAAGATCGCGAGCACGGTTCTCGAACCCTATGTGTCCAACAATCAACTGCGAGCTACGAACCTCTGGCCTCCAATCGCGCATCACAACGCCCTCACGCAGCTGGCCGTGCGGCTAGGCCGAGAGGAGGGTGTGCAGTTGAGTAAGCACAGTGTGCAGAATCGCAGCCATGCCAAGACTTGGGTTGAGTACAACCTGCTCCACCCTCGACATCCACTCTTCCAGAAACTGCATGAGACCTGGAAGTATCAGACCAAGGAGGCGGACCGAATCTTGAGGGAGTGGACCACTGCGATGAGGCTCGACGAGCGCCGCGCGAGGCATTTCATCCCATACAACCAAGACCCCTCCGACCACCAGCGGCTGGTTTGGAGGCGACCGGGTGACGAGGCGGCCGTGGGGCAAGAGGAGTGTGGACCTTACTTCATTGACTCCGATCCGAGCGAGAGCCCCGGAGTCAAGGCACCGGATACGCCACTGCGGGTGCGAGGTGGGAGGCCAGGCTGCCAGCCGAAGACGTTCGAGATCGAGCGAAGTCAAACGCTGACGGTGCAAACGGACTTGAACCGGCTCGTGGCCGGCCCATGCTGTCCTGAAGCTCCAAGGGCCCAACAAAAAGCCACCATCGGAGAGACGAATGTGGGGAGCAGCTCCGTCCACATGCTCCCACAGGGCGGCCTTCAACCGAAGCCGAGCAAGGAGTCGGACAGCCTCACCGAGGTGAGCGAAGCAACGACGGGAGCAGCGGATGAAGAACCGACTGGTGACCTGAAAGGGGGAGGGACAAGTGAAGAAGGAGACTCCTCCAGCACCACTCCATCCAAGGACGGCGGCCTTGTCGACCCCGAGCCCCTCGCGCCGACTCCGGCAACCCGCCAGTTCTACGGGCTCGATGAGCCTGCACCGAACAAGCGGTGCCTCGACGGCCGGTTGATCGCTGCATTGAGCAGCGACAAGGAGAGCAACCCCGAGATTGTCCATACACAATGGATGCAAGGGGCTGCCGGTGTGCCGGTGACTCTCGAAGGCCAGGAGTGGAAAGATCAATCTTCCGTCGACACTTTCAACGCAACTGACGCCACGAACTGCCGGGACGTGATCCGAACCCAGGGCAGTGGCCACCTCCGCATCAGTGGAATGCAGCTGCAACAAGCAAAGCGAGCAACGGTGCGCGAGGGCAGAACGGGGGAGGGTCGAGATGCCAAGACTTCTCTCTTGCACGCGCTGGCCCCTCTCACAGCGAGTACCGGCCAACGGCGAAAACACAAACACAAAGTGGCGTCGCCGCTCACACAGGTGCAAGTGGGAGCGATTGGCGACCACCTCCGGGCGATGGTGCTTGAAGAAGAGGAGATCTCACACCTGGTGGAGGAGGTCATGCCCCTGGCGAGGGCACAAGGGCACCATTTTGTGAGGCAGCGCGAGCAGAGCGCCTTGTATGCCGTGCCTGCCACTCTTTACCGGAGTAAGTGGGGGAGGACCGGCGTGGACGAGGAGCAGAGGTCGTATGCGATCTGCCCTGTGATCGGACACCTTAGTCCCACTGGGGAGGTGAGGGCCATAGATGGTTGTGCAAGAGCTGAGTGCCGACAACAAGTACTCCACTGCGGGGACCGTTTCCCTCGAGATGCCAGCGGGCAGTGTCTGAGCTGTAAGGGCACCGAGTGTGGGTGTGTGTGTGCATGCCCACACTCCCCTCCGTGTAAGGGCAGCTACCGTCGACCCATCTTGGTCACAAACTTCCCAGTTACTCAACCCGGCGGGGACCACGCACAGGGCGTCGCACCGAGCATCTGCGACTTGACGGCGGACACCACGGCGAGGGGAGCAGAGCGGCGAGCGCCAAGCACACCTCACACCGCCCTCTCAGCCAGGCTGAAGCTGGATGCGAGCATGCAGGCCCTGGTGAGTGACTTTGACCAGAGACGGGGCAGAGTCGACATACGGAAACCACGGACAACCGGGGCAGGCACGGCTGAAGAAGTCCGGATCATCATCAGCACGCGGAACGAGGCGTATCAACCGCGCCGTGGTGCTGGTGGAACGACGCACGCCTTGGTGAGGGAGCATGGGGGCTACGGCAGTCTGCTCGGGGGGCCTCTGCAGGACGGGGAGAGTCTGCTAGAGGCGGCCATTCGATATGTAGAGGAGCACATGCCCCAGGGGTGGGCGCAGAGTCTCGCCGAACACGCCCGCTACCTGTGCGGCCCGTCGGGCGGTGGGAGCCCAGCGCCGACATCGGTGCACCACCTAGTGGCAATAATTCCAGCCGAGGGGGTAGATACAGAGCTACACACGAAGCCTTCTACTCCCCATGTGGATTGGCAGAACACTGTGATGGCGAAAGTTGCCCTGGGGGCTGATCTCACCGAAACTGCCGAGGGCAAGGCTCCGCTCGAAGCCGACCTCCTGGATGCCGTGGAGGCCGGGTACCCACACGCTGGGGTACAAGACACCTGCTTTTACGTGAATCCGGCAGTGAGCCCCGCCCTAGCAGAGAAGTGGCTACTACTACTCGAAGTTGACGCCCCTCGACACGAGATCAAGGAGCAGCGCCTGAGGCGTATGCTCGGGGGAGCCCCCTATGATGCGGAGGCCATCGGCAAAGACACGAGGGCGTTGGCCGATGCGGTAGTAGAGCGTGCCGGAATGCCGTGGGTGCAACTCGGACAAACAATAGGTGCTGACAACTTGCACAGCCGCCCCAAGGTACAGAGCGGGAAGTCCGCAAAGAAGGGAAGCATTCAAAACGCTGCCTCGAAGATCACGCGGGGGGTCGCTCTGGTGGAGAGCGACCTATGGCTGGATGTAGCACAAACTGAAACCTTGGTCGTAGAGGGCTGTGACCAAGAGGAAAGGGGCAACCACAACGCACTCCTGGGCCTCGAGATCACTAGTGCCCGTGAGCAGTTGCGGCGCAGCGGAGGCGCGCGCCGACTGGTTGACACTGAAGCCTTACTGCATCGACTCAACACCGACAAGCGAGAAGTGGCCTTTGTGTACTGCACCAAAGGGAGGCTGGGAGCGCTTTGTATCTTCATGAGTGAACAACGAGAGATTAGCCATGAGGTCTGGGCCCTCGACCCTAGTGACCCCGGAAGAAGCCTACTCGAACGTGCGGCGAGCTGGAGCCGAGCGACGGACAAGGCGACGGCACGCGAGGGCACAGCGACGAAGCAACGCAGAATCTTCGGAGTCGGACTCTTACCCATGGACGTCGGAGGGAAGCCCGGAGCAACCTCTCTCAAGGAACCGAACAAGGGCAAGAAGATCCGCCAGGAGAACGGCAACACGTCAAGTGCAGGCAGTCAGGGGCTTTCCAGCTGGTCATCCCGGGGCGCAATCCGGCTCGCCGAGAGCTTCGGCGCGAATCAAGACAACATGGATGGCGTGAACGAGATCCTGCTTGATCTGGTGGCGGGCAGTAGGCCTAACAGCCACTTCCACGCGAAGTCCATCTTCTATTTCGACTCAGAGATGGAATTACCCGCGACTACATCCTGCAGCGGCCAGACAAGCACCTGCGAGGGATCGTCCGAGCTCTGGACCGCCGAGAGCTTCCGAGTGGCGCAGACAGCCCTTGACGGGTGGTGGGAAACGAAGCTGGAAGATCTAGCGGAGGAAGGCGCCCAGCTCGACGAGGAGCAAATTAGGCTGCAACGAGCTATTTCCATTACCAGCAGCTTCGGCGGAGAATGGACAACGGCGGAAAGAGAATTAAGCGACGCCTGCAGAAGCGTGCTTGGGCTACCACAAGGCATCATGGAGCCTATCGGAGGGGGTAGTGTGAATGGGGGAGAGGCGGACGAGGAGACAAACCCTGCAGAGGGCATGCCCAACGCGCCACAAAATAATCCACACGACCTCCTCCGGGCGGCTCCGTCAACGCAGGCGGCAATCCGGGCAGTAACGGGCCACGGGGAAGAGTTCAGAGTATACGTGGGATTCCAGCGGGAAGGGCGAGTGTACTGGATTAACCCCGACGTAGTTGCACCAAAACTTAAGTGCCAAGCAGACGAAGAACGCCCTCCGAAGGACTGGCAGAAACAATTGGTGACGGCCATCAACCGGTGCCTGCCGAAGATTACGCTGAACGGAGCGCCGCAGGCGACACCTGTGTGGGAACAGTACGCCAAGCAAGTCGTCAATCAGTTACCGCGTGCGGCGACCCGAAAGACGGAGTTGAATGCGCTGCTCAACGGTATCAGAGGCACCTCTTGCAAGATCAGCGACTGCGAATTCGACACGACCGTAGACAACGAGTCCAGAGTAGTGCTCAAAGAAGGAGCGGGACTCTGGGCGCGGGGTCTCGAGTGGGTCTGCACCATCAATGGGTGGCTGATAGACGGACTGGGAGGCGGCAGTCGACCAGGGATGCAGGGAGCCGCTGTGGTACATTCAGCAGTGGTTAAACGA
>Ga0163180_10000967_pt1 | contig 16368 bp, 15 predicted proteins | sample AtlANTMetagenome_2_FD_109647 | JGI IMG/M metagenome (GOLD analysis project Ga0163180, IMG submission 109647) | Marine eukaryotic phytoplankton communities from the Atlantic Ocean - Atlantic ANT 4 Metagenome | ecosystem: Environmental > Aquatic > Marine > Oceanic | place: North Atlantic Ocean...
AGTTAGCCTGTCCTAGCCCGGATGCATATATCATCCCCTTGTTCCACATCATCGGACTGTTGTCCGTCGTCCAGGTCTCTTTGTTGTGAAAGTCGAATCCCGGTGTGACATAGCCCCAGTCTTCCGCGAATTGCCTGAATATAGTCGCGTGGTCAATCGGCTCCAGCACGTTCCCTAGCACCACGTACCCCTGTTCATCCAGATGCTTCATCCAGGCTTCGCGATCTTCTAGATCGAAAGTTTGTGGCGTCTCGCATGCATACTCTGCCATTATCTACTCTTTATTCGATGTCTTTAGCCACTTCAATTTTGCCAACTTATTATATGGCCAAGACCCGCAAAGCTTGTTCTCCTAGGAAGTCACCCCGCAAGGCCGTCTGCGTCCTCGCTGATAACCCCAATGGAGTGTCCGGCGTTATCCAGATGGTAGAGTATCGTAATGGCGTTAGGTTTAACTACGACATCAAAGGGCTCGCAGATGGGGAACACGGCTTCCACATCCATCAATACGGTGATCTAACCGATGGCTGCACATCGGCGTGCGCCCACTACAATCCACTCAAACACAATCATGGCGGAGTTCGGTCGAAAGAGAGACATCTGGGAGACCTGGGCAACATCACTTCGCAACAAGGCGTCGCCTCCGGAACGGTGTTCGGTAAAAACATTCACCTGGACTACTCAGGGCCCCATTGCATCGTCGGGCGCATGCTCATTGTTCACGAGGATCGCGACGATCTCGGAAAGGGCGGTGATGCCGAGAGCCTTAAGACCGGGAATGCGGGCAAAAGGCTTGCTTGCGGCGTAATCGGCATCAGGAACTAGCGCAAGCCACCTGCACTGGTTCCCGAAAGCGTTGGGAATCCCGACTTAACGTTCGACTATTAGTATAGTCAGACGTTATGCGTTTCGTATCGTTCTCGAGAGAAGGTATGGGCTTGACCAACCAATTGTTCACTCTGTCGAAAGGAATACACGATGCTATTGACGACCGTTGCAACGTTGTTGTCATCGATCGTTTCTTATGCGATTACAGCAATCACGAATATGTGCGTGTATCGGACGTACTAGACCTAGAGAAAATGAATGTTTACTTCAGAGAGAAGTACGGTTTAGTCTTGGTAGATAGGCATGGCTTCGACTTCGAGTTGCTGAGTGTGACGTACGGAACTGTGGAGAGTAAGGTAGATGTAACGCGAACTGTCAAAGAGAAGTACTACCGCGACAAGAAACTATTCATAAGTAGACTTACTGATCTCAATGACATTCAAGGGGATCCTTTCCCCGGTCTTAGAAAACACATTTGGTTCGAATACAGACTGAACGGCGACGTTATAGTGGATAAGTACGAAGAGCATCTGGCGAGGGATATCGATTATACTAATGATAACTACGCTATGTCCCCGATGGGCTGGCCATCTAAGAACCACGATACATTCGAGGACATATTAACTCACATCACATACACTAAGCAGCTCTATGACGTGTCCAGAAAACAACTATCAGGCACTGCGCTAACGAGTAGAGTCAACCTTGTTCATTTGAGAGTAGAGGAAGACGCGATAAACCATTGGTCGAGGATGAATGGAATGTCGAAAGAGGATTTCAGAGTGGAACTCGAGAACAGATACATTCAATTAGTACGAGAGAACATCAACGAAAGCGATACGACAATCGTGTTGTCGTCTTCGTCTGACAACGGCGTTATCGGTTTTCTGGACGAAAATGGATATAACTATTTCGCCAGTAGAAAGAGTTTCCAGCATAGAGAGTTGAATGCAATAGTAGACTTCATTATCTCGAAGCAATGCAACAACGTATTCATCGGCAATTTCGACTTCGACGGAATGAATGGTTCTTCGTTCAGCTATTACGTAAAAGTGAGTTTGCATAGCGACGTCACGTATGAACGCGTTGACTTAGATCACGTACTAGTTCACTGAGTATTGGCTTAAGGAACTAGCGCGGACCCTCTTCATGGGTCTTCCAAGCCACGTCGCCATGTGCTTCTCCGTGCGAGACTGTGGTGGGTACTTGCCCAGCCTCTTCGCGAACATCGAGGATCTGCGCAAAGGTCTACCAGACACTCGGGTAACGTGCATCTTCATATATGACAACTGTTCCGATAATAGCGAGCAACTCATTCGCGAGTATGCACGCGACCGTCCCGATGTGGTTGTCGAGACATTGGTGAATCTGTCTCCGTTAAGAACCGTCCGTATTGCCAATGCGCGCAACAGGTATCTCGAAATCCTGGAAACGCTGGATGGCGTGGATTATCACATCGTGGTTGACTGCGACGATGTCTGTGCCTCGAGATGGGACATTGGGGTTATCCGAGAATCTCTCGAATCGTCCGAGGGCTGGGATTCTCTCTCTTTCAATCGCCCCGACTACTACGATATCTGGGCCCTCCTGTTCGACGGATTCATTCACCACTGCCACGGGTTCGCTAGCAGGACTTGTCCGTCGGAGCCTACAGGGGTTGTGCAACTCATGCAGAGTTACCTTCAACACAAACTGGCACAGTCGTCCGAACCAACCGTGGCAGTCTGGTCCGCATTCTGCGGTTTCGCCATCTACAAGACCCCGCGCTTTCGGGGCTTTCGCTACGACGGACAAGCATCGAGTTTCCAGACCCTATTTACTGACCAAGATCGCCGTACTCTCGAGTACGGCTTGATATGCTACTACAACATGGATGTGGTCTGCCTGCCCAACGGATCGTGCGCTGAACCTGGTCAGGTATGCGAACATTTGTTCTATCACGTCACCGCGGTCCGCCACGGGCGTAAGATACACGTGTCCAAATCTGCGGTGTGCTCCGGGGGAGCCCCGCGGGTCCCTGTTCCACATACCCCCCTATCTGTGCCGTTCAGGTTCCGGGACGGGAACGCGAAGGTTAAGCTGACCAGGGAGATGCTTGCGTGCGGAGTTGTCGCGACGCAGAATTAATCTCGAACTATGGTATGAACCTTCCTGGACACGTTGCCCTATGTTTCTGCGTTCGGGATTGCGCGCCGTATCTTCCAAGTGTCTTCGCGAACATCGATGATCTTCGCGAAAGCATTCCTGGAGTGCGCCTTACCTGCGTCTTCGTCTATGATAATTGTACTGATGGTAGCGAGGCTCTACTGATGAACTACCGAAGCCAGCGCCCAGACATCATCGTCGAGACCATTCCCAATCCCTCGCCACTAAGAACCGTCCGCATTGCGAACGCTCGGAATGCCTGTTTGGACAACCTGGATCGTCTCGGTAGCGTAGAGTACCATGCCATGATCGATTGCGACGATAAAGGCGCCGGCCAGTGGGACATCGAGGTTATACGCGATGCTCTCTCCAGCCCAGACGACTGGGACTGCCTGACCTTCGATCGGAAGGTCTACTATGACACATGGGCACTACTTTTCGGTGGTTTCACACAGCATTCCTGGGGGTTCCAACGAGCCAGGTCTCCTGGTTTCATGCTCATGCATAGGATTGACGCCCGCGTCAACGCGCTGATGCAGGCGGAGATCCGTCGGGAGCTAAACGAGTCCCAAACACACACCATCGAGGTTGTGTCCGCTTTCAATGGTTTTGCCATCTACAAAACGCGCCGCTTTCGAGGCTTACGCTACGACGGTCACGCTTCTGCCTTCAATCGGCTCTACAGCGAGCCTAGTCGGCGTTTGCTCGAGAAAGGCCTCTTGTACAAGTATGGTCTTGATACCCGCTGCGTACCTGACGGCGTGGGTGGCAATGGAGAGGCCTGTGAACATCTATTCTACAACGTCCTCGCCCACCGACGTGGCTGCAAGATTAAAATATCTAAGTCCATTGTGTGCGATGATCCCCCTCGAAGCGTTCCGCCCATGGTGAATCGAGGGGAGTCAATTTCGAAGAGCCCACCACTGCCAGAGAGCGCAGTGCCATCTCATCCTACGATATCCTGGAAGATGAAGGGCTGGGGGTCAAGGAACGCGGGCGAAGGTCTCCAATTTATTTCGCATATCAACGCGCACGCCTCATGAAACGCCCGATTGCTTGGCACAGTACAGATTCCAGGGTTTCATAGTGAAACGTGAAAGCGACGCTGTCTTCGAGGTTCACCACGGCGTGCCATATGTTCCGAGGTATGTTCAGTATGTCCCCCTTTTCCACTACAATCTCCGAGAGATTACCTTCCCTCTTCATTCGCGATATCCGATCCTCGTCTTCAGGGTCGAATACCGTATAGAAATCCCCGAAGGGGGTTCCCAGGGGTGTGATATCATCTTCTCCTTTCGGGTGCACGAACAAGACCCTCTTCCTACCTTCTAAGACGCACAGAAAGTTTGTGGCGTCCGTGTCATAGTGAAAGGTTGTGGTCGATCCTTCTGGTCCCATCCAGAAAGAATATGTTAGGAACAGATACCATGGAATTTGTCCCTTGAACTCTTCCTCAACCGCTCTATCGAGTCCCACGTCTTGGAGAAATTTGTAGTAGTCCTCGCTTCTGAAATAATATTTTTTTTTGTGTGGATGTTTTCCCCGAATGTACTCATCGATGTACTCGCCTAACTGCATCCTCAGTAAGCGCGAGTCACTAACCGTGCATTCCTTATTTTCGGAGTTCAGAACATAAATTAATTCATTGCCGTAATTCTTTCGGAAGAAATCGATAGTCCAGTTTTTGAAGCGTCCTAGCTTGTTTTTGACTACGAACGGGATCCTTGTATCCGAGCCCAGCTGGCTCTTCTCGACTATCTCTCCGAAATCTATCTTGTGATAATACCTCTTGTATCGGAAGTAGAGGTATGATCCGCATGCCAACATAATGATTGCTAGGATCGCCTGGCGCATACAAACTCATGCCGATATCTTTTTTGGTCTCACAGCGAATTTCTCGATATCCTCTATCGACAACTTGCACTCTGGACCGATGGACTCGAGAACTTCCTCTATTTCTGATGCTGTTGGGTCGTCCATAAGCATCTGGCACAGTGTGTGGAACTGTTCGGTCCGTTGTCCGTCGCTTTCCCAACCAGGGTACGCCTCGTCCCATAGCTTACCGAGAGACTTGCTAATATTGAAATTCGCTGCCGTGACTGCATCGGCGGCTCCTGACTCTCCGGACCTCCATCCCTCGACAGCATCTTTGACGTGCCAACTGCGCTTGGCCGCGTCAACGCAGTGAATGGGTCGATCTTCTACAGCCAGGGGTCGCAGGTTGTCTATCAATATGTTCGACACCCCTTCTCTCGCAATCGGCTTCCCGTTCTTCAATAGGTCGGCTACTGTCAGGCTCAACTGCTGTGCAAACCCTTGGATGGACATGGCGTCGGCGCACTTCTCGTTGAGGTACAGATTCACGCTGACCTCTTGGTTGTTGATGTTATTGTTCGAGCCGGTGCAAATCACCGCGTTCTTGCCTCCGACCGATTCGGTAATTGCGGGCATTACCGCCTTCAGGATGTCTATCACGTCATCTTTGCTCAGCCCCGCGGATGTGGAGTACCCCGAGCTCTGCTGTGACGAGTTGCAAGTCTTCCTGTGACGGTAGTAGCCTTGGTTGTACTTGTATTCCTTACCGCAGGCACACACCCATCTAGGGGCGTCCTTTTTCGTCCCTAAATGTCCACCATTGTCCACCATTTGGTTCATTTTGTGTTTCTTGGTCTCGATATGGCGTTTCCACTTTCCAAGATGTGACGTTGCATAGTCACAACGAATGCATGTGTATTTCTGGTCCTTTTTTGTCCCTAAATGTCCATCATTTTCCACCATATTATGGTGGATAGAAAAGGACCAAAAGCTTTAAACTAATTTCCCATGTAGGCCTACGCGCGGCTTTCTTTGCGGAACCCTTTCCTCTAGAAAGATGTAGATGCGCGGAAAACGCGGCCTACTTTCCCAACTCCTATTTCAGAAATTCGGGGAGAGTTTGTTAGTTTGACCCAGGAATTTTTCGACTCTTGGAAAACAGGCCGCAAAAGCCGCGCTTTCAAGTTATCCGCCTACATACTCCCTACATAGAGAGCACCGCGAAGAAAGCCGCGCACTACGTTAACGTAGCCATCGTGGGATGATCGCTCATTGTGTGTTTAGGGGCTCCGTTTCTCTCCTTCCCGTCTTCTATGGGGGACTGGGTTTTCTACATCATCAAGAATGGCTACGCCACCTACGCGGGGGTATCGCCCGATCCGGTGAGACGTCTCCGCCAGCACAATGGCGAGCTTAAGGGCGGGGCCAAGTACACGACCGGACGGGGGCCCGGTTGGAAGCACGTGTGTCTAGTCAAAGGCTTCCAAGACAAAATACAAGCTCTCCAGTTCGAGTGGGCAGTTAAACACGTGCCCCCGAGAAATGCCGGTGGTATCGATAATCGTCTACAGAAACTCAATACTGTTCTCTGTAGACAGCAATGGACGTCGAAGTCACCTCCGGCAAGCACGGTTCCTTTGGCCCTAGAGTGGTGCAGCGGCGAGCATATCATTGCTATGGACCTTCCCGACTATGTCTCCTGCTCATGAGTAGCCCCAGCAACCGCACTTCTCTGTACCGAGAGGCGCTTCTCCACACCCTGGACACAGCCTAGCTCGAGGAAGAGGCACTACCTCGACTACGTCTCTGGGGTATAGGGTCTGCGCGAGTATCAGCGCTCTTCGATAGTTTGAAACGAACACTTGCGCGCGGACGGATTCATTGACTTTCAGCGCGAACCCCTCCATCTTATCATTACAACGTCGTATGGCTTATACCCTTTCGGGATTATCTCAGTTAACTATAGATGAAGTGTGGGATTTCATGTGCAGTCGCCGTGGTGCTCATCGTCGCGAATGTCTATCTCACACTCACTGCGGATCACTCGAAGGACAAGGATAACTTCTATCGCACGCTCGGTCCCGAGCTGCAGGCCCGCTACGAAACCATAATTCAAGAGCGAAAGCTCATCTACATGAAGGGGTCTGGGCTGGGGCTGGTTCTGTCTGCCATCGCTATTTTTGCGTGCGGAGCGCGCAAGCCCGTACAGATGGGTTGTCTGGCCGGGGCGATAACGCTAGCCACAACCTATCTCTTCTACATCATTCATCCGAAAACGGACTATATGGTTCTCCACCTTGATAAGGCTGCGCAACGGGCCGCTTGGCTGGACATATATCGGAGCATGCAACTTAAGTACCATATCGGCCTTGTCCTCGGAATAGGGGCGGCCATGGCCTTAGGGTATTCAGTTTGTTGCTAGTCCGGCGACAAGCCTAAGAGTCTGAGCGCTGTAGGAGTATTCGTTGTCATACCACATCACTACCTTGATCTCGTTGGGGGCGGTCTGAATGGAGGCAGCTCTGTCAATGATACACGGGGCTGTCCTCCCGCAGAAGTCGCTGCTAACTAGCTCGGCTTCCTCGACCTCGAACACTTCTCCATAGAGCCTGTGCTCTCTAGCCTTGTGGATGACATCCTCGATGCAAACAGGACCGTCGCACCTTATGTTCACCTCTAGCATAGAAACGTTAGAGGTGGGTACACGTACCGACGACCCGGAAACCTTGCCGAGCAAGCTAGGGAGCAACTGGGTAATCGACTCTGAAGCGCCGGTTCTTGACGGAATGATGTTATTGATCACGGATCTTTGATTCCGCTGTACGCCGGCCCGGTCGAGAACCGACTGGGACTGAGTGGCGGCGTGCACAGTTAGAAAGTTGACGTGCGCAATTGTCCAGGCCTCGGAAACCAAATGAAGTAGAGGCGCCAGGGAGTTCGTCGTGCACGAAGCTCCGGAGATAACGCGTTCACCACTCCAGGCCGCCTCGTTCACCCCATAGCAGAATGTGGGGACCACACCGCCGGCAGGGGCGCTTATAACCACCAGGTCCACGTCGTGTAGAGGAGCGTTGTTTTTGTTCCCGGTTGCTTCGATCACCACGTCGACTTCGTTTTCTCTCCATGCGAGCTTGGTAGGGTCTCTATCATTTAGAAGTTCGACCGTGTGGTAGACGTAGTGGTTCGGATGATGCTTCCCAATCCGTACTCTAGATGCATCTAGAGTTTCGACCACTATATTGTTGCGGCCATGGACGGAATCGCTATTCAGGTAGTTTTGCAGGTCTGTGGGAGAGAGGTTGCAATTAATCGCTCTGATGTCCAGTTCCCGGTGGTGGGTGGCGGGGCTTTCCAAGGCCAGAGTGAGTATGGCCTTACCTATGCGACCAAGTCCGTTGATCCCGACTTTGGTCATTGCAGAGTTCCACGTTGACTTTCTAAGTAAGTGTGGATTAATGTCGAATTCGAATAGAGTTCCGATCTGGATCCGGTGGGCTCAGAATAGAGAGAAAACATTTTTAGTGTTAAGTTAGTTTTTGAACAGCGGCTTCGCCGCATGCCCCTTCGGGGCTGTTCAAAAACTGCGCAGGGCATTGCTTACCAAGGTTGGAGCGGTGACGCCATAGTTCTAACATTCCTCGTATAAAGCCGACTTGCTTAACACTGTATGTTCGGGAGAGCGTGCTCGATTCCTTCGACCTCCGCGGTGTCGAGTGCTCGGAGGAGCATGCTCACAACACCTCTCTATCCGGTATCGTTTAAACATATGTCTCGCAATGATTATAGGATGGCTGAACAAGTTGTAGAGGTATTTCTGCCGGATGACCCGAGAATCGAGGACTTCCATAGCCTATCGGGCGAGGACAAACTCAAGGTGGTGCGGCTAGGTCTTGCTTTTCTCTCCGAAGGCACAAAGCATCTCCAGAAATGGAACAGCGGCGAATGGGAGGCTACCATCAAGGCCATAGAAGAGCGCAACCATGCGGAGAAAGAAAGGTTGATGGAACAGATCCGTGCTAGTGAGACCCAGTTCACTGATTACGTCCATGCATCCAAGATACGCCAGGATGCTCTCGCGGTGGAGATCGGCGATAGCGAGAGAAGACGCTGTCGTGCCGAGGTCGAGCAGCTGAGGAGCCAGAACGAATCGTTAGCGGGACAGCTTGAGAGACAACAGGCTCATATGCATAGAGTGTCCGCCGACCACGAGGAACGGAAGGAGAAGAAGTTGAACGAAATGCGGGACTTCTACGAAGCGAAGATGCAGAGCCTAGACGATAAGGTCGAAGAGATGCGAAAAGAGAAAGATGCTGTGATAGAGAGATTCAGCCAGTATACTCACAATTCCTCGGTGCGCGGACGCGACGGGGAGGAGTGGGTGTATGGCCGTCTCAACATGACGTTTCCGAAAGCGGACGTCGAGGACACGCATACGCAGCCTGGCCGCGGAGACTTCATCGTGAGGGAGGAAGGAATGACGATGATGGTGGAGGCCAAGAATTACAGCAGAAACGTGCAGAAAGCGGAGATTGACAAGTTCTACCGCGACATAGACAGTCCGGCTAACAGTGACATCCAGTGCGCGGCCTTCGTCAGTCTGAAAACGGGAATCGCGGGCAAGGCGGATTTCGAAATGGAGGTGCGTAACGGGATCCCGGTTTTGTTCATCCACACGTTGGAAGATAATTTCATGAACCTACTTCTCGCCTGGAAGTTCTTCAAGCTCATGGTATCGCAGGGGGATATGGACCTTAGTGACAAGGAGGTCTGTGATGGGTTCCGCAACACGGCAAAGGCCCTGAAACGCAACTTTGCAAAGATGAGGAAGAATGCGGACAAGTACCATACTGACACGTTGGCCGCCATTGCGGAACAAGAGACCGAGGTCGTTAACCTGTATGGCCTTACGAAGCTGAAGTTTTAGTCTAAGGCTACTATATACATGCCTCGCACGCGAAAGCAACGAGCCCGCCACAAGCAGACCAAGAAACGGGTGAAGAAGTCGGCGGGAGATGGGGGCATCCAGCGCATCAAGCCTGAACTATTCAAGAAACTAAACGATCTCTCGCCTTTTGAACTCAAGAACAGATTGATAAAGCTAGCCGAGGGGAAGAAACCATCTCAGATGCTGAATGCTGGCCGCGGGAACCCGAACTTCTTCAATTCGTTCGCTCGGAAGGTCTTCGCAAGCCTGCAGACCACGTGTGTCGAGGCATCGACGCGTTTCGAGAAGGACCTTGTTCTATACCCCAGCGTCAACGACCACGACTACGAGAAAATTTTCAATAGCGCCATTCGGGGGTGGCCACGCGACCAGCGCGATTTTTTCCGCAACTATATGCAGTTTCTGAAGAACGCCGCTCGCAGCACTAAGCAGTCGCCGAATGCAATCCTGCATGATCTCCTTCTCTCCACGCTTGGGACTTTCTATCCCTCCCCTCCACAAATCCAGCCGCATCTCAATCTGGTGGCTCGAGATTTTATGTATGATCTCGTTCTCAACAGAGAGGCGGCAGCGGGCGCCGACATGGCAGGCATGAAGATGAAGCGTGATGACTTCGAGTACTTCGCTACGGAGGGAGCCGCCGCTGGTATTCTGTACGTGTTCAACAGTCTTAAGGCGAACCGGCTTCTGAAGACAGGTGACCACATTGCTCTCATTACCCCCATATTCAGCCCTTATCTGGAGATGCCGGTCCTTCAGGACCCTGATGGATACGGTCTCAAGATCGTCGAGTTGAAGGCAGATCCCGACAGAGACTACGCTCTACCCGACAGCGAGATAGCCAAACTCAAGAACAAGCGTATAAAGGCGCTTTTCATGGTTAACCCGCACAACCCGGGGGCGTATTCTCTCTCGAAAGCCAACATCATGGCCATCGGTGACATAGTGAATACGGAGAGACAGGACCTCATTGTCCTGTCAGACAACGTCTACGCCCCCTTCGCGCCCAAGTACTACTCGTTTATGATGTCATGTCCTCGAAACACCATAGAAGTGTATTCTCTGAGTAAGTACTTCGGAACGACTGGGTGGAGGCTTGGAATCTGTATGATCGCCAAGGAGAACCGAATCACGAAGATGATCCAGAATCTTCCGGCCAAGGACCAGAAGGCCCTTGCGCTGCGCTACGACACGGTGTCGATCAACCCTAAGAAGCTCTCATTCATGGAGAGACTGGTTGACGACAGTCGGCAGGTCGCCATGGGACATGTCGCGGGCCTCTCTACGCCGCAGCAGGCTCTGATTGGGCTCTTCTTCTACTATCAGCTGTCGGATCGCACTCATCAGTACCAGAACGAGATTCGCAACGAACTGAAACGCAGAATAACGACTCTGTACACTGAGCTCAAGACCGATCCCGACATAACTCCCGAGGCCACCAATTACTACTCCATGCTCAATGTCCCGCAGATCGCGGAGAATCTGTATGGCAAGGAGGCGCGGAAGCACATCGTGGCCAACTATGAATATCTCGAGTTCCTCTTCCACCTCGCTCGGGTTTACCATGTCGTGCTTCTGCCCGGTTCTGGCTTTGGATCTTCGCCGTGGTATATACGGATCAGTCTAGCGAACCTTACGAACGAAGACTATCGGACGATCGGCGTCGCTCTCCGCAATTGCATTGCGGATTTTGCCGGGAAGCACAAATAAATATCGTCGGGGAGTATATAGATGATTGACTATCTAAGTTCGTTCTTTTACAGTGGGTCCTTAGTGGCGGGGTCCAAGTATGTCTCTCGGTGGTCCGACGCCGCATTTGCACCTATCGTTGGAGGCCTGCCGATCGGGATCATCGGCTCGTTTTTCCTGGACACCGAACAGGCTAAGCGTCGGTACTACGCCGGCTTCTTGTACAGCAGTATGATCCTAGCCACTTGCGTGTTCGTGATGTACATGATCTCTCTACTCTTCCCTGGGATCTCGATGGACACAATCAGTGTGATCGGCCTTGCTTTCTGGGGTGTCATCAGTTGGCTGACAATCTTTTTCATGGTCGTTCGTAAGTCTTGAGCTCATTAAAACTAACTTTTAATGAGTTTAGTATTGATACAGTTCTTCCACGCAGAGCGTGAATGACCAGTCCATGCCGTTGAGGTCCACGACATTCCCCCTGTCATCGATTAGTTTGACCCGCATTCTCTCTATGTCTACCGGACCAAAGTAGCTTCTCTCGTTTGCCAAGAGGTCCGCGCCTGTCGCGATGAAGGGGGCCGCTTGGGGATACGTTAGCTCTTTGAGGGTGGTTATATTAACGGTGAGCGGTGGGTTAGGGTTAGGCCCAGGTAGAGTCCATGGAGTCCAAGTAGCATCATAGCAGACCCTAGCGGTTCTTTGTATGCCGCTCAAAGGGATTACGGCCAGGACATTGTCGGCAGAGACAGGAGGGACTCGGAAATCCGGCGTATTCCGATTTGCGAGGATTTCGTTGGCGGTGTAGATCTGGGCCTGGGTCAGACGCCTAGGGTAAGTCTTTACCACCCGGCCGGCTCGGGCGGGACCAGCAATCCCCGGCGGAGGGGTGACGCTAACGCATGAAATGTCGCCTGTGTACGGGTCTACAAGGCCCGGTTCTACGTAGGTGGGAACTGGAAGCTTCGTGGGCCGGTCGGTCATCGAAACTACGCCCTTGTTAAGCCTGTTCTGGTTGTAGTCGTCGACCACTAGGAAGAAGGATTTCGGTCCGTGGAGCTCGACAGGAGAAAGGGGAGTGAACGCGACAGGAGCGCCTGGAAGTGCTCCGCCTAGGGTGAGGGTGAAATCCCCCCCCGGAGGGTTCGCATAGGTCACCGTACTACCAGTGCTAACGTCGGTCTGCAAGTCCCTGAGACCCAGCGACCATCCTAGGTTCTGGTTCCTGAATGTCGACTTGCCTGCCGGGCCTCCGGGAGGGCAGGCGGCATTGGCACAGTCTGGGAGTCCGGTAGGACTATAGAAAGTAAGAACCACTGGATCTTGTTCGCTGTTCGACATCGTGATCTTACCTGTTCTCGCGTCGAACGTGAAGAGCAGCGTGGGCCACTCGACGGCTGTTTGAAGCGCGCTCGCGAGCTCGGGGCCCGAATAGTTACCGGCAGGGATCTCCAGGCATTTCGTAATGATTGGGAGCCCGGTGCCGGCGTTGATGTGGGCAGCAGAGAAGGAGGTATTCCCTAAATGGGGGGAGAAAGTGTACCATGTGTTGGGAAGATGTATGGAGTGAAGATACATCCGAAGGACATTGGTTAGAGGTTCAGAGAGATCGAGAGTGAAGTCTGTGTTATACTCTCCTGCGAGCGTGAGGTTTTGTTTCTGTGAACTATCGATGAAGACCATGCGCCGGGTTACGTTGCGCTGGTTCGGATTGATAGTTCCTTGCATGACCGGGACGTTGTAAGTCTGATTGACTCCCAGTCTCTCTCGGTTCATCTGGAAGTGGGAGTTAGGGAAGAACTGCACCTTCTGATGTCGCGACGTAGCTTTCTCGGCTTGGGTTTGGTCCCCCTGAGCTGGATACTCATTATTCCACCAGTTACCCATTGTGGTCTCCTGATCATCCTGTTCGTTGTGTTCCTGCTCTAAACCATCGTCATCTTCGAGGGCAGAGAGTAGCTCCGCTTTCGCCTGCTCGAAGAACCGGGCTTCGTCCATCTGGCCCTGGGCTCGCATCCGAGCTATGACGCTGTTCGCAGCGTCAGTTACCTGGGAAGCAGTGGGATTAGGCGGAAGATTTAGAGCATCCAACAGATCGTCGAGCGAGAAGTCTTGTATATTCCACTTGCCTTTGGGTGGACTGCCAGGTTCTTCCATGTAGTTATTAGCTATTCTATTCTCTAAATGTTGGCCATGGTAGTGCTCTTTCCGTAGTTCTCTTTTCATGGTGCGTTTTCTGGAGTAAGTATTTGAGTACTCCAGAAAATTGATTTAGAGTGCTGGAACTACCAGTCACCAAGCATAGTCACACTATGGCCGAAGCCTGTCCAATCTGTTGCGAAACCTTCAACCGCTCCGACAAAGCCCCCGTCTGCTGTGAGCAGGGGGACTGTGAGTGGACCGCTTGTAAAGCATGCACCCGTCAGTACCTACTTGGAACTACTCAGGACCCGCACTGCATGAACTGCCGTAAGACCTGGAGCCAGGAGTACTTGGTCACCAACCTGAATCACTCCTGGATGTCGAAGGACTACCGCGAGCATCGCAAGCAGCTCCTTCTCGATCGCGAGATGAGCAAGGTTCCCGAGGCGATGGAAGCTGCCCAGCGCGTGCGCCGTTGCCGAGATGAGGAACGGGCCATCGCAGAACTTCGCGATCAGATTCTTGCCCTCGAACAGCAAAAGCGTGCCCTGCAGGAGCAGCAGGAGGTACACTACCGCCGATGTCGGCGCATCAGGCAGGGCAAAGATGGAGCTGATCCCGAGCGCCGCAAGTTCATCATGGCCTGTCCCAATCCCGACTGCCGGGGCTATCTTAGCACTGCATACAAGTGCGAGATCTGCAAACTCCATACCTGCAAGGACTGTCTCGAGATCATCGGCTACAACAAGGACGAGCCGCACGAATGCAACCCTGACTCGGTGGCCAGCGCTGCCATGATCCGTAAGGACACGCATCCTTGCCCGACCTGCGGCGAACGCATCTACAAGATCAGCGGCTGCGACCAGATGTGGTGCCCCCACTGCAGCACCGCCTTCTCTTGGAAGACGGGCCAGATCGATACGGGCCATGTCCATAACCCGCACTTCTACCAAGCCCAGCGGGCCCGGAACAACGGCGAGGCACCTCGGAACCCAGGAGACGTCCTCTGTGGTGGCCTGGTTCACTATAGCACCTTTCGCCGCCTCATTCTCAACCGGATCGAAGACCCCCAACTGCGCTCGCTTCTCAGCGACCTCCACCAGTCCGTGGCGCATCTGACCCATGCAATGCTCGACGAGGCACGGCGGAAAGTGCGCGAGCTTGCTGGCACCGAACCCCTCCGCGTGCAGTACATCCTGGGTGAGCTCAGTAAGGACGAGCTGGCCAAGGTCATCGCCCGGAACGACCGCCTGCGCACCAAGTGGACCGAGTTCCTGCATCTCTACGAGCTCCTCAGTGTTGTCGGCATCGAGACGTTCCAGAACGTCTCCGCCTGTGCGCAGATCAACGGCCGCTTTACCGAGGCGGGCCTCACCGCGATTCAGGAGCAAGTCCAGCAGTACCATGCGGTCCGGACCATGTGCAACGAGCAGTTCCAGCGTCTGAGCGTCGCCTACAGCATGAGCGTTCCACAATGGGACGAGTCCTGGACTCTTCGCAAGCAGAAATTTACAGCAAAGGCCCTTCGCGAAGCTGCCACCCCGATCGAGGCCACCCCGGAAACCAATCTCGTCGTGAAGCGTGCACGCAAATCACGGCGTGGTGGCGAAACGCCTCCCAAAGAGGCCGCGCAACCAGCCCACTAGATCTTGCCCCCTATTCCTCTCAATCCATTCGCGATCCACCTTTCCTTCCTTCAACCGCGCTTTCGCTGCGGTTATGTTTCCTCTCCGTCCCAAGTTTTCTCCCAAGGCCCGCATAAGGCACGCGCACTCGGTGCTGGCCTTCGGCAGCTTCTGGATCCCTCGCCCCCGCTGAAGATGCCCGCTCCCGTAGAACACGAGCTCTTCCAGAACGATGAGCAACTTTCTCTCGTCTTCCGTAAGCACCTCTCGGGCTACCCTCTGCCTGCTATAGTACGTGTGTCGATTGTAGAAGTCGTCATTGTGGACCTTTATGCGACGCGGGTGCAAGGTGTTTCGAATGAGCCCGATTCCGAGGATTTTGCGCTGCGTGTTGTTCATCTCGATCACGAAGACGTCACTGTCCGACGGCACGGTTGTCGCTATCAATGTGGGAGAATTGTAGAGACATCCCGAAAAGTTCTGGGCATTTCGGAACTCCTCATTTTCTTTCCAAGTGTGATCACTGAACCGTGTCACAGCAACAGTGTGCATCAGTGCGGACATCCTACTTCTCTCTTGTCTTTCAATTTTGTGCGATACTGAGAGTGGGAGAGAAGGTATAAGCTTTCCGATGTAATCTCTGTATATGGGCCTGGTCTTCTTGGTCGAGACCGAAGTACTGCGCGATACTGGCATCATCGATGGCTTCGGGAAAGTCGTCCAACTTAGTTATGTCCGGGATGAAGTCGAACGCGTACTTCTCTAGGTACTTCATGCGGTACCGTGTGGCCTCGAAGAGATAAAGTGCGGTCCGAGTTCCAAGGAACGCTTTCAGCCGGCGTAAGTCTGCTAGGTCGCGGCCGGCGATCACATAATTGTCGCGGTTAGAGATACCGAACTCCCCTGTTTCGTCCAGATACGGGAACCCGTACATCTTGTGCGCCATGACTAGCTTGGGAACGCCGGCAAACGCTAGCTCGCCATCGCTGTAGTTAACTATCACGGTCGGGTCGACATCGCGTAGCAGGCACGTCTTTATGTTACGATATGTGTGCTCAGGAGTTGGGTCTGGAGATATACTCACACCAGACGGCGGCATATTGGTTTTCTTGATCACGATCGGCCCACACTTCCGAGCCACGGCCATGAACTTGCGCACGATGGTTATTCCAAACAGCG
>Ga0163180_10000969_pt1 | contig 16356 bp, 19 predicted proteins | sample AtlANTMetagenome_2_FD_109647 | JGI IMG/M metagenome (GOLD analysis project Ga0163180, IMG submission 109647) | Marine eukaryotic phytoplankton communities from the Atlantic Ocean - Atlantic ANT 4 Metagenome | ecosystem: Environmental > Aquatic > Marine > Oceanic | place: North Atlantic Ocean...
CGACTCGTCGCGCTATGGGAGCACCCGGAGCAGTTCTTTCACCAGTTCCGCAAACAAAATATCCATAAAGAACTGTTTCAGACGTTCCGAAAACCTGTTGCGTGGACCGCGTACATCGGTGTGGAACTAAAAAGGCTGGCGCGGAAGCATCCTTTCTGGACGCGGTGGCCCAGATTTCAGCAGATCATGGTTCATGATGAGCTAGATTTTGCTGCGAGGCGTACCTCTCGTCGGATCGCGTCCATCTACACCGCAATCGAGATGGTAGTCAAGCATTCGGAACCTGAAGAAATCTGGCCGCGAATCGAAAAGTTCTTAGTCAATAATGGTGAGCCGATTAAGATCGAATCGGTCTTTGGGAAGATTAAATTCCTTGGTATGGAGGTCCCGGCAGCGGCGTTCCCTTGGATGGGAGTCAAAGACCTTAACATCGGAGCCGTCTCGGACCTGTCGCAGTCTCTTCTGCGGTACGCTTTCGACAACCTGGAGGCTACTCGTGCTACCAGAGAGGCACAGGCTCCACTGCGACAGAGGGGACTCACTCCAGACTTGGCAGAAGACACATTGATGATCGATGCGATCATTAAATCGTTTGTGGACGAGCAAACTGGCCGACTGCTTAATGACAAGTCGATGCGAAAAACGATGAGAAAAATCCGGTCGGAGATATTCTCTGAGTTTCAGTACGAAACCAACAAGCTGTTGAAGACAGACTCGGAACTCATGGGAGAGTTTCTGGAGATCGTCCTACGGACACTGCGCGTAAACGGCGTGGATGTAGTTAAGGAAGGAACCGCAAGGTTTAACGCGTCTCGGACGAAGTACGTTCAGAGCCTTGTGGCGGCTGCGGCACAGGGCCTACTAGACCGAGAGATTTTTCACGTCGTAGGGATGAGGCACACGCCGTCGCAGGTCGAAGCGATGAACTACATCAACCGAGGCTTTGATAGTGCCGGGTTGGAGGAGATGAACGCGACCCGAATGGCGCGTCCGTGGCAGGTAGGCGAAGAAGTCATCGACCGAGAGTTCGCAGAGCTTATGTCATCCGTCTATACGAAGGGGGATAAGTTCCGGTTTGACCCAGAGAAGCCTATAGGGGAGCGGATCAAGACAGATCGACAGGCAGATAAGCGCCCGTGGTACCAAGAACTCGACATGTTTAAAACACTGGACGCAGAAGACCAGGCCGCGTTCGATGTTTTTAACCGCATACCTATTTTTGAAGAAGTCGTCATGCGCGGGCTGGGGAAAGAGTCCCGTACGATTGTCAAGATCGACGAGAGTACTGGTACGCTGACCCTTGATGACGGGCGCGTGGTACAACCGGGCTCGGTTGTCCGCCGAGATATATCTCTGGCGTTCCTTGACGCCCTAGACGGAATGGCAAAGTGGGGTTTTGAGGCGTTTGGCTCTCCCGGTAGGAAGAAAGTCGCGCAAGACCGGTACGGTCTTCTCCGCGATACTTACACGGCGATGGTGATGCACTCCACGATTGACGGAGGAACCCGCGCCATCCCTCGGGCCTACCGCCTCGCGTGGGAACAGATGCACGATAGGTTCACCAAGGACTTGAGTGAGTATTATAGTGAGGCTAGGACCAACTCTTTCGGCCTCGCTCGGGCGTGGAGCTTCTATAAGCCCGGTTTGGTGCTGCATTCCTTGTGGCGTCAGCACATTCTGTTTGGTGTGCTAACACCACGGCTTGCGTACCAGCCGATTCAGTGGTTTCAGGACGCAGTCAGCCTTACGTACTACCACGGGCTAGAGGGGGCGGGACTCGCACTTATCGGAGGTCTGGGGTACATCCCCTATATTGGACCTGCGATCCAGAAAGACTTCATTATGCGTGCTTTGGACCTACCTGAGGGTATGCTGCCGGGTTCGACGATGACAAACCTGCTGTTTAACCGGTCTTATGATGAGTTTTTCGAGGGTACACGCGGTATCGCGAAGTATGAAGCGGACGGAACCCCGGTTACGTATGCAGATTTACACGCGGAGGCTTGGCAAGTTAGCGCGTGGGACTTTATCGGGTCTGATGACCTAACGCAGATGTCTCGAAATGCTTTCCGAAGCGTGTACAAGGAGGATTCTGCTTGGTGGGACTTCTATATTGCGGCTAAAGAGGAATGGGGTATCGACGCCCAGAAAGCAATTCGTGAGCAGTTCTTGCTTGGTATTCAGGACGCCGTAGGTCGGATGCGGGCGATCACCTACTGGTATTACCGCGTCCAAAAGAACATGACGAAGACTGAAGCGGAGCGTATGCTCGACAGAACGCTAATTAACTGGAACAACTCAGTCTCTCCGATTGAAAAGAAGCTTTGGGCGCGGCCATTCCTCTTCTACACACTGCACAAGAACGGATTTCTCCAGGCGCTTGACGCGTTTACCGAGATGGCACACTCGGGGGAGACAATGGTCGATCAACTTACCAACTATGGGACACAGTATCTTAGGGGTAAGACACGAGCGCAGCGAATCCGGTTCATGTCTCGGTTTATGGCGCTTCCTGTCGACTGGGCCCCTAGCTCCTCGGAGATTTTAACCCCAGAGGAGCTTAGAGAATCGGCACTAAGGGTTGAGCTTAGCTCGTTTATCACGCAGTACCCTATTATCGGTATGCCAAAGATGCTGCCGATTGAGGCACAGGAAGCATACACTGAAACGACAGGCCGTAAAGTCGACTTTATGGTCCCAACGCTTCCGATGGTATCTCAGCTAGAGTACACGGCGAGCGGCGTCGATCTGGCCGAGTTGATGCTGGCGCTTCCCGTTGCGATAAACGCGAACATAACGGGCCCGGAGGGTGAGGTTATCCCTTACTCTGTCAATGGGAAGTACTGGGCCGAAGAGGGCGTTGAGTTCCTCATGGATTACCTCAAACCTAGCTGGGCCCTCGGCTTGAGTGCATTGACCGAGGCCATGTCGCTCACAAGTCGAGGCACTTCGCTGCACGGAAAACGTGTCACCGAGGGTAACAAGGACATGTACGAGTACTTTATGCGTATGGGTATGTGGCCGACCTTCCTCGTCTCGAAGTCCGAGCATCGCGGGGAGATGAGGTTCAAGTACCACATGGGTCCTGCTAACTGGTGGGCAAAAGAGTATATGATGGACCCTTCGGGCGTCGAGTTAACCCGACTAGATAACTACTTGACCGTAGTGTTTGGGAATGAACTCGATGAGATTGCAGAATTTCAGAAGGAACACCCCATCATTGGTGCTCCACTTGGGCCCGTTGGCGTCTCCGGTAAAGTTAAGGCTCTTACCGAGGGTGAGGGTGACATGGCGGCTAGACGTGAAGCGTTCAGGTTTTCGTGGAGCCTCCATCGAACCATGCTTATCAATGCCGCCCTAGAAAAAGAATGGCGCATTAAGAGTCAGAGCCGTGAATCCGATAGGCAACGACGACTTATTATTGAAAGAGCCGAACAAGAACAAGAGCGTTATTTAGAAAGTGTTAAGGTGCCAAGTGAGGACTAACCATGAGCGGATTGGAACAACGAGTTACAAACCTAGAAGAACAGGTCGGTGGTATCCGAGAAACGGTGGCTGTCATTCAGACGGAACAGAAGTATACGGTTAGCTCATTAGACAGGATCGAGGCCCGTTTAAACGAAATGGGCGAGCGATCTTTGTGGAGTCTTACCTCTGCTATCCGGCACCCCCAGACCTTGATTATGATTCTCACTGTACTCGGCGGGCTACTAGGCAACAACGCTTTGCTTGCTATGGCTGATAGTATAGCCGACGCAAATGCCACTGAAACAGTTGACATAGTGGGCCAATAAGAATAACAATCAAGCAGGCCGAGGGCCGCAGTAAGTCTTAGGAGACACAGATGGCGAACATCAAGCAGAAGTATATCAAGCCCGGTAGGGACTATAACTACAGTGAAGGCGTTAAGGTCAAGGCCGGGGAAGCTATCGCTTCCGGAGATATGGTTGCGGCAACGAGTTACGACGGACCCTTTATGACTGTGTCCAAGGCGGACAAGGACGCAGCGGCAACTCGTCGGGGCCGACTGTTTATTGCCAAGCACGCTATTGCCTCTGGTTCCTTTGGTGTCGTTCTCCCGTGGAGACTTGTTACGGGCGTGGACACATCTGCCGGTGCTGTTGGTGACTGGGTTTACCTCGGCGATGCAGGCGCTCCCCATACGTTTGGCTCCGCTCCCGGAAGCTCGGCAGACCGTAAGGTCGGTACCATCATTACCTCCTCCGCTACGGGTGCTTGGTTGTTCACCGGGGAAGGTCCTGGCGAGCCTAACTAAGGGGGCCTGAATGCCACGCTCAACACAGACCTCTCGGGTTATTGCCGAGGCCACAATCGCAACCGGAGACATCCCCGCATCGTCTGGGGATATGGTTACGGTCGCGGTCACGGTGCCGACTCGCGGCTACATCCATAGGGTTACGCTGAACTGGGGGCGGTCGAGCGCCTTCGGACTCTCCTCAAATGCTGGCGGCGTTTACCTCCACAGCGCGTGCGCGGCGGGAGCGGGAGCGGGGGCCACGCGCCTTACTTCTGCTGACGCGCAAACTATCTTTGCCCAATCCCCGATGAATCCGAGCGAGGCTGATCAGTACGGCGGTAACTTAGAGATTGGTAGCGGCATCTACGTTTGGACTCCCGCCTTAGATTTTAACCCCGGTCATCGAACTGGCTCGGTCACAACGGGCGCATCGGGCGGCGGGCCTACGGGTGTCTTCTACGATGTTAGTGGGACGACACTCGGACCCGCGCAAGGGACCGGAACTATCTTCTTTACTTGGATTGGAGCCGGTAACATGTCCGCTGCGGCACTCTTCTGCCAGGTTCGTTTCGAGATTGAGCCTGTAGCCTAAACCCTCACTTGGGATCTGAATGGCCAGCTATAAAGAGTTAGCTGAGAAGTACGGGTCTAAGTTGAGGGAGGAGTGTGAACTTGCCGAGTACACTCCGGGCCGACGTGCTATTGCCGCCCTGCTCACCGAGTGGACCGGTGAGTACGTCACGGAGCACAAGGCTCGGTCGGTCATCAAGGAGCTTAACCTCCCCAAGGGCCAGCACACGGGCAGGTCTGACCCTTCGACTCGCATCGAGGACCACAGCCCTAACCCCCTTGAGCGGCAAATCTCAACCAAGGGCCTGTCCATTAAGACCCTAGACGACCTACTTAAAGCGGCCTGCGTAGATAAGAAAGAATGGCACGTCACCAGTTGGAAGGCGAACGCTTGGGAGACGGCCCACAAAGTCAAGGACACGATACGGAAGGTCACCCTACATCAGGTCAAGGCCAACCTAGAGCGACGTATCGAAGCTACTTATCGTCCGGCTGAACCTGCTCGGGTGATACCTAAGATCGATCACCCCGCTCGCAAGTCTAACTTAAAGCAGGCAGTTATCGTCCCTGATTTGCAGGCCGGGTTTGCGTGGCGGAACAGGTATACGTACCTTGAGCCCATGCACGACCGGAAAGCTATGGATGCTGTGCTCCGGTTTATCCGTGAGGTGAATCCCCATTATGTAGTTTTGCTGGGGGATATGGTTGACTTCGCCCCCTGGAGTACACGCTTTCCTCGTAAGCCAGAGTATAAGCAGACCACACAGCCTACGATTGACGAGCTTCACTGGTGGCTAGCCGAGATTAGATCGTCGGCTCCTGGAGCTAAGGTAGTTTATATGGCAGGTAATCATGAAGAGCGTATGCAGAAAGCTATGGTCGAGAAGCTTTCGGAAGCTACGTACTTAACTAAAGCTTATGAGGAGTCCCCGGCACTAAGTATCCGGAACCTCCTCAGGCTGGACGACCTAGACATCGAGTACGTCGGCCCTTACGGGGCCGACTGGTGGCTCTGGGATCGCGTCCGCATCAACCACGGGACTAAGGTCAGGTCAGGCGGCGGGGCCACAGCGATGGCTATCGCCAAGACTGCTCGCTGGTCAGAGGTTTACGGACACATCCATAAAGTAGAGATGATGCAGAAAACCTTCCACGGGCCCTTCGGAAGAAACGTGATTACAGCTATGAGCCCAGGTTGTTTATGTCGTGTTGACGGGACTGTTCCTGGAGTTAGTTTATCTCCGGACTGGCAACAAGGTTGTGGAGTGGCTACACTGGATGAGAAGACCGAGCAAGTCCATATGCAGGTACTACCTATATACGATGGCTCGCTTGTTTATGACGGACGGGTTATTGAAGGTCAAGATCCCGCCGAACAAATCGCTTTCGAGACAGGCTGGAAACAGTTTATTGGAGACTAACATGGCTAAGAAAGGTAAGTTCAACATCTTCGCACTCGCTTCTCGCATCCTTCGGGTTGGCCGGGAGATCACTGGTGCGCTGTCTGACGACGGTAAGATCAGCGATCGTGAGCGGGACTTGATTATCGCAGTTCTTCTTGAGGAGATCAGCGGATACCTCGACGAGATCATGGGCTGATAAATGGCAATCACAGTCAACAATCAGTTTACCGGGATTGACTTCCGGTATATCAAAGACACCGGGCTCAACGGTTCTACCGCTCGGAACAACGCTGCGGGTACCTCTGGTAAGCTGTACGCTATCTACGTGGACAACACCGCAGGGAGTTCATCCAGCGGGTACCTCAAGCTGTACGATACTGTGGCGGCGGTAACCAACGGAACCACTGTCCCGGACTTTGAGTTCCGCGTCGTTACCAATACACGCCAAGTGTTTACGTTCCCCGAAGGGCTCACGTTTGCTAACGGGCTAGGCTACAGCGCCAGCCAAGGTGCAGGTACAACCAAGGGAAGCAACCTCGGTGCCGCTTACGCGGACCTACTCTTTGTGTTTAAGTGAGGGACTAGATGGCTACGACAACGGTTATTATTTCAAACCCGATTGGCGGGAACCGGTACACGGACACAGCGGTTAGTAACAGCGCCGTCACTGCGGTGGCTAGCCCAAGTACAATCTTTCACATTGAGTTCGACAACACGGCTAACTCAGCGGTCACCTACCTCAAGATTTACGAGGCCACCTCTGTGACCCTGGGGACGACAGAGCCCTCGATTATCGTTAAGGCTGCGGCTTCTACGAAAGAGTACGTCTCTATCCCTATGGGCCTCGCGCTGGGGACAGGTGTTTCATACGTCGCCACGACTACCGCCAGCAACTCTGCGGGTAGTCCTGCCGCACCAAGTACCGCCTGCGGTCTTACGTTCGTCTACAACTAAGAGAGCTTGACCTTACCGAAGGTCAGCCCTCTAGTGGCTTCGTGCTCACAGTACTCGGGCATTTCGGGCAGTCTTGGTGAGGCGTATCCGATGCCTCGCCACACAACTCCATCGTGGTCGATTCCGTTTCGACGGCTTCTCGTCGCTTCCAACACAAGCAGTCGACCTTTATGGGAGAAACCAAGGAAGGAGTGTCCTCCTTCCCACTCGCCCTTCCACACTTGATACAGATACCACCCATCACCGTGTTTTTCATTCGTAATCCCTAGTTCTTCAGCCGCCCTAAGCGGGCCCCACATGTCGTTGCGTTCCCACATCTGCCACTTCTTATAGTAATCCAGGGACCACGGTGCGTCAGGAAATACCTGAGCTAGGATAGACCATGTGAAGGTCGAGCAGTCTATCTCCTTAGTCCCTGACCTAATCAGGGAGCCCGGTACACCTGGGACATCAGGCGGAAAATCCACCTGATGCCCATAGGTATAGTTCATCCAGCCTTCCAGGTTGGAGCAAAGCTTCTCTGTTAATCGGTCTGAATCACTTGCCATCCGAGGCTCTCCGCGTCGTAGTTTACAGGCTCTGAAATACATTGGATAAATACACCCGCAACAGGAAGCGTTCGTGCTACGCGCATGATCTTACCTAACGTCACCGAGTCGTATGCGCGATCTGGATAGATGAAAATACTCTTCTCCCAAGGCAGCAGTGCCGCAGCAAGACCCACAGCAAGACACACAGTCTCGGCTCCAGAAGGCACCGGGCGGTCCTTAAAGCCTAGAACTAGGTTCGTCCCGTCCCAGTGGAACTCTGGGACACCCATCCCTTCTGGGATCCAACGACCTATCGATTGAGGTAACCACTCAGCTACAGCGTGGAGGGCAGTACTAATAAGCCCTTTCTTGATGTCACTAGCGGCAAGTTTACACGCTTCGATGCACTCCTCGGCTTCAAGCATAATCACACCGAGGGCCAACTTGTCTGGCTCGTGTGTGATGTACTTAGTCGCAACCTTCACTTCCTTGAGCTTATCTCGATAGTGTCGCAAGCTCTTGTTCACAGCAGGCTCAAGTTTAAGCAAGGCATCAATAACCCCAACCCGGCCTACGATCTCCTCCCAATTAGGGTGGTCAACTACGATGTCCAGGGGAGGAAGCTCTCGGTACTTCATGTTCTTACAGATGAACCGGGCCAAAGCTAACGTGCCCCCGACCATAGCTTCTTCGGCCAGCTTCACAGCGTTTAGATACTCGGTACCTGCACCCATGTGGTGTGTCGTCTTCGAGTCCCTAGCACTAGCGAACACCGGACCTTCTGTCGCCATCATGTTCAGACGCTTCTTCTGCTTCACGTCTTTATTGCTGGCATCGAACGCCGCACCAAACAGCGCCAACTCTAGGCTATGGACATACGAACTTTTGCCCGACCCGTTGCGTCCAATGAACGCTACGTACTTAGAGTAGAACGTCTGCCGGATAGCTCCCTTCACGTTTGATTCGATAGCTTCAATCATACTTTCCTCCAGTTCGTGCCGATCTCCGCTTCCGCAGTGAACGACACAGGTAGACCATCTACCTTCGTTGTTAGCACTTCAGTCACGATGTCCTTCACGTCGTCGGCCTTGCTCTCTGGCACAGCGAACACGACGGCATCGTGTAGTTGGTTGACAAGTCCTGTCTTCTGGCCGAAGTCAAACGGGAGATGGTTATCCACCAAGTCCAGCATGGCTTGAGCTACGACAGCAAACCCTCCGGCTTGAACACCGAAGTTTAGAATCGCGTTGTAATCCTCCTTAGCAAAGTATCTGCGTCGACCCAAGACTACTTCCTCGATGTAGCCCTGACGTCGGCAGGTCTCTAGTGTTTTGCCCCACCACTTCCTGAACTCGGGAGCCGCTTTCAACCACCGAGTATGGAGGGCTCTAATCTGTCGCAGGTTCATATCAGCGTATAGAAGCTTCCCGTCCCCGTCTTCAGCCCTTGAGATGATCTCGTGAACCTTAGGTGGGGACGCTCCGTAGAGACTAGCAAAGCATATGGTCTTCGCTAGATTCCTTAATTGCTTGAACTGCCCCTTACCCTTCCCCATCTTTGTAGGGGGACCGCCCTCTGCTTCCCAGAAGGAAGCTCCGAACATAAGCTCTCCGGTAAGATTATGGGGATCGATCTCCTTGAGTTCGAACGCGTCGAGGTAGTGGTCTGCCCCAGCCAAGGCGGACGCAAAACGGAGTTCCAACTGATCGTAGTCTGCACCCACAAAGACACAGCCTTTAGGAGGGATGAAGATATTACGTAGGTTGAATGGGATGTTTTGGAAGTTAGGGTTACTTGAACTGAGCCGTCCGGTAACTGTTCCATGTGAGTTGTAGTCGGGGTAGACATAGCCATCCTTTACCAGACCAGCGTCCGGGGCTAACTTGAGTAGATAGGTAGACAGTAGTTTCTGTGCCCGTCGATAGAATCTAAGGGCGTTAATGAACCGACGCTGATTGTCATCAACCAGCGGGTTTACAACTAGAGCACGCAGCGCGGTTGCGCTGACACTTATGTCTCCAGTGGCGGTGTAGTCGTAGACAGGTAAGTTCCATCGACCAAATAGTATGTCCCTCACTTGTGTATTCGAGTTAGGATTCAAGTCAGATTTATACTCATGAAGTACTCTCAACCATTTCGCCGCCAGGTTTGTCTGCTGACGCTCATGTTCGTAACGACGACCCTCGTCAACACGAATGCCCAGCCGACGCATACCGGCACAGAGACTCTGGACTCGACGGTCAAAGTTATACAGCCCAAGTTGATTACGTCTCCGTGCAAGGTCCTTGAGTGGGGAGATGACTCTGGCAGTTACAGCCACGTCTGTCGCACAGTAGGCGTGAAGCTCTTCGTCCGTCCTAGCTTGGACTCCCGTATGGTCAGCCTTCCACGATGGAACATCCGTAAGCACCGACCCTACGAATCCGAGACTGTGTCTGTACTCGGAGGCTCCAAGCTTGTGAAGAAGAAGGGTATCCAACGATGGGGTTGGTGTGACGCCAAGGTGCTGTTCGATAACCATGCGGTCAAAGTAGCCGGAGTTATGTCCCGCTATGACAATGCTCTCGTCTTCAAATACATCCCGGAGAACATTTTTGATGTCGTACTCGTCCTCCGGGGAGTAGAACCTAGTCAGCCCGTCGATGCTAACGAAGGCGATGTTGAGTACGACGTCAGCCGTACCGATACCGATGCACCTAAGGTCAGCGTTAAGGCAGTCCACGCCGTCCGTCTCGACGTCGTATGTCACGAGGCCCTCGGTCTCTTTGATCTTAGCAAAGAACTCTCGGGTAAACTCAACACTCGGGTTGTAGTGGACTTCTGGGTCGACCCACTCAAGCGTATCGTTATGGTGCCGAAACGCCTTAGCCAAGTCGTTAGCGAGAACCGGACGAAGTTTGGGTTGTTTAGCTACAGCCTCGGCGGAGTAAGTCGCCAGCAACTTCTGCTCCCCTCTAATCGAAGGACCGCCACGGATATCTTCGAGAGCGGGGTTGCCTCCAGTGACAGCTTTAGCTGCGTAACTCCCCATTGTAATGATAGTATCAAACAGTTTGAGTCTATCCTCACGGTGCCCAGAGCAAGCTTCGATGGGGGAGAGCAAGGGCTCCTTCCCCTTTGCTACTCGCTTCCGGTTGATACCCCTAAGCTTAGCAAGGTATGTCTTTGGGTCATCGAAGGGCCAACGACACCCTATAAGATTGCCCCAACTGACCCTCTTTCTAGCTCCCTTTCCTTGTAGCTTCTGTACTTCAGCTAGAACCAGTGCCCCGTTAGCATCACAGAACGGGCGTCCCAAGCTCATGTCTGACTTCGAGGGGGCCTCACCTACAATGACGACGCTCTCTCCCTCGGTGTTAATCTCAAAGTCGACGGGCTTCCAACAGCCCTCATCTTCCCAGTGTTTCTTGAGGGGACACTCATCACACCGGGCCTTCTCAAATCCCATACTCCCTCCAAATAGAAAGGGAGGTGCCCCACATAAGTGAGACACCTCCCAGATGACAATGTAGCTTACATGCTGAGGATCTTGTTCAGCGCCTCGTTCTCATCGTCTGCACTCTTGCGACTCTTCGCAGCCTTAGCCACACCCTTAGCCACAACCGGCGTCTGCCAGTCACAGTTAGAGTAGCCACCGTCAGGTGGACGAGGAGTGAAGAACACATGCGCCTCACTACCCAGGATAGCCTCACGAACCATACTCACCGCATCATCGATCTTGTCGAAGTTCTGGGTGAACACAGTGCGAACCTCCTGAGGAGTCAGGCCACACGACACGAAGAACGCATCCCAGAACCTACGGATAGCACGAGCCTTAGGACCAGCCGGAAAGTTCAGGCCGTCCTTGATGGTGTACCCTTCGAAAGGACCATCCATGACAGTAGCCTGGATACTCATCCGAGGGTTACCGTTAGAGGTTTCGTACCCAGACAGTTCCGAAATCTTGACTCTGTACTGACCTGCGTCCGCTGGAGGCATGTCAAAACCGTCGTTGCTAAAATCAAATTCAATAGCCATCTTCTCTCTTCTCCTACAAAGACTGGATATATCCATCCAGCAAATTATTATTGTGATCACAAAGACTCGCTCTATCGAGCGCGTCGGCAAAAACCCAGCGGATATGCCGGGGATCGTCAATGACTGACGAAAGGGAGGGTAGGGCTTCCCGGAGGACCCGCTTAACATCGGGCCGCTTCTCGGCAAACTCCTGCAACAATTCTTTACTTAGGGCATCCACGTAAGCGTCCAAGTGCTCGTACTCTTTGGGACGAGGGACGTCGATGTCAGCAGCCAGCATCATTTCCCGTAGGTTCAAAGGGAACTTTTCGGGGGAGATGGCCAACCTATCTCCCGTGGTGTAGTCCGGGTCTGGTCCGGTCTGATAGACGTAGGGCCATCCTGGGTTGGACTTATCGTAGACCACTCGGGCCACTACGTCACACATAGCAGGTAGCTTCTCAACAAGTTGCCACCCACCAATCATCGGACCACCCTTGATCCAACGCTTCTGGCCTGACTGTCCAACTTCCTTAGGTGCTTGCTGGTGCATGGTCTTGAGGATGTGACAGTCAGCGTTACGGCAGACATCTTGCAGTTCGTAGATACGTTTCATGAACACGTCGAACGCTGCCCAGCCTTGAGTCTGCTGCTTACAAGCAGCCAGTTCTTTGTCTGCGATGATGCTGAAGTCATCGATCACAATAGCCGGGTACTTATGTGATACTTCTTTGACCAGCTTAACAATGTCCTTAACGCCCTTTACAGCCGTCCCGTACTCAGCGACGGTTGGTTCTACCCCGATGTAGTTAGCGCAGGTCAGAGCGCCTCTCAGGGCTATGAACAGGGCATCAGGATGAGCCCTGAGTGCTGCCAAGGTCTTACCTGCCTTGGAGTCTCCGTATGTGATCGTGTATAGCTTCATGTGTAATCTCCCCATTGACAAGTTTCGTAGTGAGGGCATCTCCTAAAATGCCAACACGCTGATTCGTGGTGTGCTCCGGGCCATAGTGCTGGCTCGATGTTTGCGTTATCGCGAATGATTCTCTCCCCGTGTATGATTGTTTTCTTGAAATGCTCCACTGAATAAGGAGCGGGTTCTAGGTTGACCCGGTCGAAGGAAGCCGAACCTCCCTCCTCCTTGGGCCACTCGATGATGTTGAGTAGAACTCCTCCCCAATCATCACCGAACATTTCTTGTCCTATCATCTGATAGCCCAGAAATTGTCCGGACATTGAATAACCACTGACAGTTCTTGAAGTAAATCGCTTGGTTGTCTTGTGGTCAATGAACCAGACCTTCTGAGTAGCAGGATGAATCCAGATGGCATCGACTCGTTGTGTGTACAGATACGTTTCGTTACGCTCGTCGTCGAAGATATTCACACACAGTTCGTGTTCGATAGCCTTAGTCTCCCATCTCTCCATCGCCCAGTGAGTCTTGTACTGGAAGTAAACTTCCTTGATTTTATCAGAGTACTCTCGCCAAGTCTTACGGTGTTGCTTGTGTTGACGACTAGCAAGCTCGTCAACAGCGTCCTCGGGGCTGTATAGCTCATCCTCCCTGCCTTTCCATTCGTCTTGGGTGAGGGCATAATGATGAGCTAAAGCGATGTGAAGGGCCGACCCCATCACAAGAGGCTCTGCCGGGGCAGTTGCTGAGATGACCTTCTCTTTGTTGTACGCTAGTGCATACAACCGAGGACACCGCAGGACTTTTTGTAGACGATGCCATCCCTTTCGGGATGGACCTGGATCGATGAGATGCTTCTTATCCATTACGCTTCGGCGACCTCTTGAGCCGGAAGACGCATACTTAGTATCTGGTCTCGGTGTTCGTCTAGCTTGTCGTAAGCCGTACCAACAGCAGCTAACGTATCCTCTTTATCGAGGTCACAGAAAATAGCGCAGATAGTATAGGCGGCGGCACATTCGGATAGTACTTCCGGAGCCGGTAAGTGTGAGTACTCTACAGTAAATAGAGTAGCCAGCCTATCTCTTAAATGTAGTCGGGTCTTTGGCCCGGTGTTGTCGTTATCCATTGAACATCTCCAAGATCGAGTTAACGATCGCGTCTTCATCATCCATGCCGGATAGTGTCCGAGCGACACCACCAGCTTCATCATCGTCCAGTGTGGTTTCTACTCCCTCCAACTTCTCTAAAAGCATGTCGGCAACATGCTCGTCCACCGTGCCTTCGGCTACGGTGTACATGATTAAGACAGGGCGTGAACTGCCATGCCTACTGAATCTTCCCTCGGCTTGAGTAACTGCACCCGGTGTCCAAGGCAACAGCCCAAAGATGGCTAGGTCGGTGTGCTGAAGTCCATCAATAGCCTCACCAAATGCGTCAGTAGTACCTACAAAAGCACAACCTCCGTCACTCCACTCGGCATACTCCTGGACCATAGCCTCCCTCGAAGCTAGAGAATCACCGCCGTGACCTGACCAGACAGGAGCACCACAGGATTTAACCTTAGTCTTGATGAGCTTAGCCAGAGCCTCACAGTCCTGACGACGACCCGTAAAGACGGTCACTTTCTGTCCGGCCTCAACAGCATCCCGGACAGTTTCTGCTATCCAAGTACGCTTACTCGATGAGGCTACCATAAGATGAGTCTCGAAGAGAGCCTGCTTACCTCGGGCTGCTGCTGCTTTCATCTCCTTCTTGAAGGAAGCAGGTCGGGTCTGGTCCGATGCAGGTAAATAAACAAGCTGCCGACGCTTAGGAGGTAGGTGCTTGGACATCTCACCATAGCTCACCACGTTCGAAACTCCACGTATGAGACTCTTCAGCCTTTTAGTATTGCTGGTACCCTTTGTGTCCAGACCACCGTACTCACCGGGCCTAGCGTCACAGAACTCATGGACGAAATCCCAGTTAGTACCCCACTTCTCGGGCTGTATAATATCTAGCTGTGCCCAGAGATCGTTCCGTCTATCCCGGATAGGAGTTGCCGTAAGTCCTAGTCTGCGGTGAGTGGCCCGTGCTAGCTGTGCCGCTGCTGCCGCTCTATTGTTACGATACCTCCAAGCGACTTGACCCTGACTGTTGACGTACTTCTCCTTCCGTCTCCATGCCTTGCCCTTGTGAATCTCGTCCCAGACAATCGCTGCCTTACGCCTACCAACCCAACGCTTTAACTCGCCGAGCCAATCAGCTAAGGTCGCCCAGGACAAAACTACTGTCTCGACATTCGGCATGATACGAGTCGGAGTCTTACCCTCCAAGATAGTCAGCTTCATATCGGTGTACTGTGATGCCTCTCTCTGCCACTGACGTTTAGTAGGAGAGCGCGTCACGATGATCTTCCGCTCTCGCTCTGCGCCACTAACTAAGAAGAGTAGTGCCGCTAGTGTCTTACCAGAACCACAGGCCCACCATAGGTTAGACCCGTCGTTACCTCTTTCATACAACCATGCCCACGCATCTCTCTGGTAAGGAGTAAGAAACCCTTCTAACACCCAGGGCTTCACTCTCTTACAGATGCGTGGGTCTTCCCAAGGAAAACCCTGCTCCATTTTATGCCTCGATAACATCCATTGGTAAAAGGTGGAAGGCGAGCCAACAGAAGATGTTTCGTTTATCTCCCAGTAAAGCTACCTCCACACCGGAGAACTCTAAGTCTAGCTCGAACAAATCAGAGAGCGCCATGTACATGATGCGCTCTTCAAAATCAGGCTCGTGATCCAACTCGACACTGAACTTCATGCGGATAGCTTAACCCATCTTCGGCACTGTCGACCTCAACATCGACGTCAAGTTGTGTCTCGATCCAACAGTGAGCCCCACAGCTTAGGGGTTTGTGCGGTCTGTAAACTACCCTTGCAACTTCGTTACCGTCCTTGTCTCGGACGACAGCTTCGTGTCCGTAACGATTTTCTTTGTACGTCTTAACAGTCAAGCACGGCGCGTTGGTTCCGTTCTTTCGGTTGGCCTTGATGACATGTTGATTAACGTGGATGATGGTCTTCATGATTGTCTCTCCTTGATGTGTTACGTGGCTACGCATGAGCCCTAAGCGAACTGCGGTTATCTTTGTGTGGCTATACCTCCTTAGCTACGTTGTTATTAGTGGAAGCCTCGGCGTCTACTGGGCTGGGCTCGGCCTTGGTTGGTGGTGATTCTTCTCGCATGAGCTTCTCGAACTGTCGTCCATGTTTGCAGTCACATGGGATAAGTTGCCGCCGTACTCCCACCGTACCGAGCATCGACAGGTAGCCTTTGTTTATGCAGGCAGGACATGTCTTCTCTTTACGAGGCATTATTCTTCCTCCCAATCAGCGTCGAAAGTTTCTACGAAGATGGGTGTCTGTGGTCCGACGAAGGCCCCGGTCACGTTGAAGTCTACGTACTCTACTGCTGCTACACGAGTCATAGGTCCTGTGTGTGCAAACCACTCGACACAACGCCAGTAATCATAAACAGCTATGACCTGACCACGAGGTACCCCGCTGCCAGTCATCGTATGTCCTATGAGAGCGTAGTCCAGACCGTCTGCGTACAGTACGTCGTCGTACTTCTCAACCCGAAGCTTCCTCCTGTCTACGGGTTCGGTCACTCCTGTCCGGCTAAGCACCTCGCCTAGTGTTTGAAACAAATCGTCAATCATCTTTACCTCCTTTGGAATATCCATCTGCATAC
>Ga0163180_10000971_pt1 | contig 16351 bp, 15 predicted proteins | sample AtlANTMetagenome_2_FD_109647 | JGI IMG/M metagenome (GOLD analysis project Ga0163180, IMG submission 109647) | Marine eukaryotic phytoplankton communities from the Atlantic Ocean - Atlantic ANT 4 Metagenome | ecosystem: Environmental > Aquatic > Marine > Oceanic | place: North Atlantic Ocean...
AAATCAGCCGTTTGGGTATCAGTTACTTTCCATGTAAATGTTCCCCCTGCGGCACTAGTGACAGTGCAAGTAGCATCCGCCGCTTTAACTTCTCTTTCTTTATCCCAGATCTGACTTGCAATTGAGTACCCAGTCAGATTGACCGCACTACCTCCTGAGTCCTTCAAAGTCACATCAACACTATGATCTGATCTTCTTTGGATCGTCATGTCATACCTGCCAGGTGCTATTGCCATTAGACCTTTTGCTTACATTGTAAGTATATCAAGATCACGCAGGTTTATTAGGCCAAATAGTATCTTCAGGGTCAGATGTTGTGCTAGGCAAATCTCTTAAATCTTGTCTGTATTTTTTTTGAGCATCTGTCATCGTCCTATCTGATACTCCCCACCAATCTGTTTCTGTCAATAAATCATTGCGAGTTTTTCTTAAAGCAATCCATTTTGCATCAACACCAATACTAGAAACAGTTGTTGCTGTAAAAGTATTGTCTTTATAAATATCCCCAACTCCTACAGAATCACCAGCTACTACTGCTGTTGATCCTTCAGGTGGCGACCATACATTGACATCACCATTCCATTCAACAACACTGGTCACTTTTTCGTTTTCAATAATTGCGTAACGAGCCATAGGTCGAAAATTGTTTACTTCAAGTTTAGCTAGTTGAAACCCAATACTAACTCGATCACACTGACTTCCTACACAATGCCAAAAATATGGCTTAGTACCTGTAGCAGTAAAACGTCTGATCGTAATGCCCTTATCATCATAGTCAGTAACAATTTTTCCGTCTTTGTAATACCTAAAAAAAGATTTTTCTTGATCAGAAGCATAAGTTATATAGAGACGATCAGTTGGGTGATTGTGATTCGTATGCCAACTCATATAACCAGTGTTGGGATAATAAAAAGTTCCACTACACGCAACATGCAAGTCGGGAAACAAACTCTTTATTATTTTTTCTATTGCTTTTGCAGGTTTATCTACGGAAACCCTTGATAAGTTTTTACTTTTACATTTTGGGACATCAAAATCTATAACTGAAAAAAGACTATCTTTAGATATATTATTTTCCCAATCTGAAATATGTTTAGCGTCAGAGTTTTCTTTTATCTCATTTAAATAAGGTTCAATTATTTCCTTTATTTGATTTACTATTTCAGAAGGAAAAGGATTCCGAATTACCACTGGAAGACAACTACAAATCCTGCTCCTCCTGCATTTCCTGCTGAATTAGCTGCATCTGGATGATCTTTTCCTGCTCCACCTTTTCCATAATCATAGGCTGTAAATTCTGGAGGATTCGGCCCAGCGTAACCTGAAACATTCCCAGCCAGACCAATTGTTCCATGCCAGCCAAGTAGGTGGTTGCTACAATTTCCAGCGGCTCCACCTGCTGTATTTACGTTTTGACCTGCGTAAGCCGAACCTCCTCCACCTCCAGCAGTACAAGTTGTCCCTGAACCTTGTGGATTCACAGAACTTCCTCCTCCTGCATTGCCATTACCAGTAGAAGCTGCTCCTCCAGCCCCAACTGTAACCGAAGCATTGTTTCCTAATTCCGAAGCGTTATAGAATTTCAACGCTGTAGCACCAGTTCCACCCTGCCCTGATCTTGCAGGTTTAGCAACATCATCATTATTTGCTCTACCTCCACCACTAGAACCGCCTCCGCCGATCAGAATAAATAAGAATCCTGTTCTGCCAGTCGCAGGGGTGAATGTTGCACTAGATGTATAAGTAGTAACTTCAGCACCACTAATATCCGTGATTAAGCTTGAAATAGCAACAAATGATAATCCCCCCGAACCGTCAGACTTCAAAATATCGTTTGCATTACCATCCGTATTAGGCAGAGTTAAGGTAAAACTTGACGAAATACTTGAATTGGCACGAACAGAGACAGTACTTCCAGATCCACCATCTTGAAGAATTAATGCTTTCTGAGTATTAATCTGCAATCCATTGCCTGCCCAATATCCTATTTCAGTACCGCCTATTGTGATTCCTAATTGATTAGCATCTTTTCTGAATAATCCTGTATTTGTTTCCGTAGCAAAACTTAGAGAAGGCGCAGTATTAGTACCATTTGTCAGTCTTAATTGAAGCTTGGGTAAGCTGGCAGTAGAAGTAAAACTATGAACATCTATATTACCTGCACGAATGTCTAATTGATTAGTAGCCCCAAAATAAATTCCTGTATCTGTATCACCTGCATTTCTTATAGGAAGATTTGTATTGCCTCCTGCTGGAAAGCCTACATTACCTGTGAATGTAGGACTTGCTAAAGTTGCATGACCAAAATTAGCAGCAATATTTCCAAGTGTCGTGTAATCAGAAGCTGCATTACCATCACTAGTTCTTATACATAAAGTATCAGGAGTTGTACTTGTATTAACCCATAACTTACCTATCTCCGTACCAGAAGGTAAAACGGGAGGAGTAGATCCAGAAGAAGTTGTATGAAGATCAGTTAGGTTATTGTTTAAATGCGCTCGGACATTTGCTCCTGTCGAGTTGTCAACTGGATACTGACCAGACGGTACTTGTGCCATTAATTAACCCTTTCCATAACCAACAGCAGTCCAAGTAAAGGCTCTTGCTTGTCGTTGTGCATTTGAATTGTAGATCGAAACAGTAAAATTAGTCTTACTTGATGATGCAATCGTATAATAATCTCCTGTAGTTGTAGCACTAAAACTAATTCCTATACTTGGTGTTGCAGCGAAATTATTCCCAGTTCCAAAACTTACAGTTAAGTCTCCACTATTTGAAGTCGTACCCGAACCAGTCTCAGTTCTTTTGCCCATCATCGGTTGTACTCTTAATTGATCGACAGCTATCTGCTCTAAGTTTCCACCAGTAGAGAACTCAGCTTTTAATTCATATTTTCTACAAAGAATTTCAGCATTATTATAAATTCTCCAGCTCGACCAGTCACTTTCCGAAGGACTCGTTATTTGTGCTGTTCTTACATATAATTTGACATCACAATTCGAAGGGGCTGTTCCATCAACACTTGCAATTTCATCCCAATCAGTCCAAGTATCTACAAACGGGTTGTAAGGGAAGAATGATCTTGCTCTTAAAGTCGTATCAAGTTGAGCTGAAAAAACACCACCTAAATCTATTGGATTATTTGCAAATTTATATGTACCTGACGTATGTAAAGTTGCATTTCCTCCCGAACTACCACCATCAGCAGCCATTAATAATTCACTACTGGTTACAGTTAAATTAGTTTTATTTCCTGTAAAACCACTGTCTTCTTGCTGCAATGTGAGTTTTTGTAGATCAGATAAATCAGGCTTTGTAAATTCACTAAGAGCATATCCAACACTTTCTATACCAGTTGCATCAACAAATTTAATTAAATAAGTACCTGATTTTAAGGTTACATAAGCTTCTTTAGCTGTTCCTGTTAAATCACTATGAATACTAGTAGCAGTTGCCCAAGTAACATTAGACAAATTAGGAGAATGTCTAATTCTTACTAATCCTCCAACAGTCACATCAAGATCAGGCGATTGATTCCAACTAAGTCGAGCAAGGCCATTTGTCGGAACCATTGAAAACCCTGTAGGGTCTACTGGAGCTGCTGTTTTACCAGCTAATGCTCTTTGAAAAAGAGTTATTTGACTTCCTTTATTTAACGAACTATAAGCTTGAACTTGTATATAGATTGTACCTTGTCTTACGTTTCTAATTGTTACCGAAGGAGTAGCAGTTGTTATTATTTGCCAATTATCATTATCTATTCGATAACTAACTCTATATTCAGAAACATTTATCCCATTATGTTGAAAATCAAAATCAAAACCAACAAAGACACCTTGACCCTCTGAATATAAGAACTGTTCTCCTCTTGGGTTTGTAACTGGAGCAGGAGCAGCCCCTAAATTACTTACATTTTTTAAAACAATATCTTCACCAGTATCAACCGTATTGTAAATACTCGAATTATATTGAAGAGCAGTAATAGCAAAATTATTTGCTTCTTTGTCTTCCGTTACAGCAATAATTCGATAAGTCTGAACATCTATATCAGATGTTTTTATCATCCAGAAATTCGGTGCTAGAGGAGCTTGACTGAAACTACCAGTAATAGTAATTGTTCTTCCATTTATTCCGTTATTAGCGATAGGCTTTGTTTCTACTAATCCTGTAGGGAGTACAACAGATAATTGAGCATTTAAACCAATATTTATATTCGATAAATTTTCAGGATTATCAACAGTAACTACACTTGTTGTCGCAGAAGCAATCCTGCCTGACCTTCTACCTGTTCTTCTTAAACTATCATCAATATCAACAACTATTCCTGGTCTTAAAACTAATCCAGAATCATAACCAACAGCAAAACTACATGTTTGAGTAAGTACCTGTTCCGATAAAAGCAACCATCTCCCCATCCGATGAGCTTGGCCTTGTGAATAACAACCAAGAGCTTTAACTTGTTTTTCTTTTATTCCGTATTTTGAGATTGCATCTGCATCTTCTACATATTCAAATTGCACTTCACCTAATGCCGCATAATCCTGCCAAGCAATTGCACAACTTGTATGCCTAGCCTCTTTTGATGTTCCTGAATATTCAAACAATCCATCTATAACATTTGCATTACCAATTAGATATTGACTGTCTTGAGGAGCATCTTGTCGAACAACGATACTACCAGCACTGTAATAGCTAATACCTCTAAATAAAGAGGTCATTTGTTGAATAACATCGTAAACATCACTTCTACTATTAATAAGTAAATTGCAAAGCATACGAGGTTCTTGGCCTCCTTTCATATCAGACACAAGACCATTGGTATATTGACTTATCGTGTAAAAATCCCATTTATCAAGCGAAGATTCTGGAATAGATGCACCATATCTAGTTGAAATTAATAAATCATATAAACACCAAGCAGGATCAGCACACCACGTAGCAGCTTGAAAAGTACCATCCCAAATTCCGCTATACGTTAAACGACCTAATTGTGATTCACCTACACTTCCACTTGTCGAAGTAATAACAGTTGCATTACTTGGAATTTTTACTTTAATTCCACGGATTAAATATTTTCTTTGAGGAATATTTTGAAAAGATCGACTATCAAAACGAAGAAAAGCTATTGCACTATTTGGATACCTAAATTTGTCATCAATAATAACTGAATATTTATACCAAAAAGTTTTAGATTTAAACTTTGAATTTTCATCATCTAATTGAAGCCTAACTAACCTTATATCAACTGGAAAATTCCCTGTAAGTGGAATATCATAATCCCTAAAATACGCATTACTTGATTTACCAGAAATAGTATCAGTCTTAACTGTGCTATAACCTCCACCGTTATATTGAACATCAATACGAATACGTGCTTCATATCCAACAATGTCTCCATCATCTTCTTGTTTTAAAAGAGTTGGAATTTTTAAAGTTACACGAACTCTATCTGTAGTATTTATATTGATTGTTTTAACAACTGCTCCTGCAATAGCTTTGGCTTCTGTCCATTCGTTATAGTTCGCATCACCTTCACTACCTCTAGCAACTGTCATCTCAGTATCAAATACTTCTGGATCTGCTGGTGTGCCGCTATCTGTTATATAAGCTTGGTCTTGAGTTCCATTCTTGGTCACGACTGTATAATTTTGAAAATTATTTGTTCCTGCCGCATCTTGAATAGGAGTTTTATCAAGATAAATTGACTTATTTCCATCATCTAAACCTTGTATTGGCCCTTCCGAAAGCAGATCTAATACTTTCGCGAATTGAACTGATTGAAGTGAATCATCAGCTTCAGTAGGAGTTCTATTACTCCCACCCTTACTTCCACTTCCAGCCCCTCTAATTACTTTCATTTAAACCTCTTGAACAGTTTCTAAGTCAGAACTAATGACCGAAGAGCCAACAAAGACCCGTCCGTAAGCAATTGGAACAGGTGTTCCAACTTGGCTTGTATTAACGATTCCACTAAAACTATAATTTTGCAAATGAGTTGCTTCTTTCATATCCAACTCATCAGTAGGAGATAGCATTTGTGCAATGCCACCTAAAATCATAAGGAGTCCAAAATTTGCAAGTTGAGCATATATTCCAGCACTTGCAACGGTGGAGGTTACACTAAAACCAACGCCAGCACTTGAAACTCCAAATCCTAAACCTGCTGATGCTCCACCCGTAACAAAAGCTAATCCAATTAGTGCAGCACCTATCAAAATATTAGTAAAACCACGACCTGCACCTGTAACAACTGGAGTGATAGAAAAAACTTCTCTTTCACTCCAAGGATGAAGTAAAGATTCAATTTGTTCTTCCCCTATTATTTCTTTCCCTAATTGAACTTTATAACCAACTCCATGCTGTTCACTATCCACCATCCACTTATCTAACCCTTGGAAATTAGCAGTTAAAGCTTTAATTGCTTCCGCAGGTGTATTGACATCAAGTTCAAAAGTACCTTGACCTCCTAATCTTTTTTTTAAAGCTCCGTAAACCTTAACGACTTTCATGTTTTAAAATTTTTGCCGTCACCTTTTGATAATAGCCGCCAAACACATCTCTAGAAGATAATCTTCCTTGAACGTGATGAAGCAAAATACCATCATTTAAATAAATAGCTGCATGATTAGGAACTGGACTTTCTAATTGCATTAAAAATAAATCACCGTAACCAACTTGCCCTAATTCAATTTGTTTAAAACCTTCCTTTGCAAAATTATCTAAATACATATTTTCACCTTTCTCCCACCACTGATCTCTTCTGGTGTAATCATATAATTCAATATTAAATTCTCTTTTATAAAAATCTCTTACAAGAGAATAACAATCAATAATCCCATGAAAAAATTGTCTGCCGACATAAGGTAATTCATACCCATGAGGGATTAAAGATTTCCATTCTTCAGTCTTAGGATTAACAATAAACCAAGGTAAACCCGACTTTTCACAAGCAATTTGATCAGCAGGACTTGGTTCAGGACTTGTCTTAGGATGACTATGAATAATGGCTGTGATTTCACCTTTCTGTTCAGCTAATAAATAATCTTTAGGATCTAAAACAAAATGTTCATCAGGGGTATCAGCTATATTTTTACATTTGTAATACTTATTCCTACCTTTAACAACATGAACTAATCCTACAGCTTCTTTTGGATACGCTTCATTTGCATGATCTAAAGCTTGTTGTTTAATTGTTTTAGTTAAATTCAACTTGATCTACCTGCTGCTGGAAAAGAACCAAAAGGTAAACCATTAGCATCAGCCCCAAAACGCAATTTACATGAATCAATTCTTTTTCCACAACGATCATTAGCTAAAGATGTTTCTGCATTGTCATTTACATCCCAATAATTTGAACCCGTATAACCACATTCACTAGAACGATACTTCCATTGACAGATATTCCCAATTAATTGGCGACATGGAATCTTTTTACCAGGCATATCAAGTTTACTGGTCAATTCAAATGAAACAATATCCCTGTTTTCTGAAACTTTTCTATCTATATACCAAATTTCCATAGGCCACTGAACATTAGGATCAGCAGCAGCTTCTCCATCTAGAAAACGTCTTAATGTACGAATACGTCTTATCTCTGCCCCAAGTAAATCATTACCTGGTGTTACACGATTAACTTCAACTAACAACGCCGTAATAGCTAAATCTAAATTAGCAACAGATATTGTTGGTCTTGGTAATTTACCAGTCGAATTATATTCAAAACCTGTTGCTTCCAAAGGCATCCGTACATAAGGTTGTCCAGCCCAAGTAATATTTCCTGTAACACCTGCATTGCATCCGTTATGCCATCTAATAGGAGAACTAATGGCTGTACCATGTAAATCTGTATCCAAGTGCATTTCAAATAATTCAATAATTGAACTTGGATTTAACTTCGAGAGTTCTTCATAAACACTACTAATTGCAGTCCAAGTCAATTCATTGTCTACAACAGTTGAACCAATATCTGTAGGCCAACTTGGTTCAGAAGAACCACTGGTGTATGGAGAAGAACCAGAAACAGAAGTAACCTTAAACAGTAAACCTGTTACTTGAGCAGTCGTAGCTCTACGAATATCACCTACTAAATAAGAGGCTCCTGCCGCCCATGCTGAAACTGCCATTATGGTTCAAATACCTCTTGAAAAGTGGCATTAATCGTTGCATATCCCGCATAATTTATTTGTTTATCCCAACTTGAACAAATGTAAAGACTAGAACCTTTAACTGTCGTCCATGTAACTTCATTATCCGTGACAGTTGTTCCTATTTTTAAAGGCCATGAAGGTTCGCTAGACCCGCTAGTGTATGGAGAAGAACCAGAAACAGCAGTCACCTCATAATAAAAACCAGTTTCATTGTTAGTAGTTGGTTTTCTTATGTCTCCAACTGAATAAGCCGTACTAGCTTGCCACGCTGTTGAAGTACTTGGTTCGTTAGGAGCAGCCCAAGTAAAAGCTTGTCCATTATTTGCTGCTCTTGCGTCTAAAAACAATTCAATTTCATCACTTTGAGCTTCAGAAATATTTTCCCAAACAGGATTCCAAGTTTTTGCATTTTGATTTAGGCCAAACGTCAATCTTTGAATATATCCATCTCCAAATTGAACAGTTTTGATATTAGGCGCAGATTTTTTTGATAATCCAAAAGTAGGAGAAATACTAGGAAAACTTGGATAAGTCATAATTTAATTACTAAGAAGTCCTCCAGGTCTTTGCTCCTTAATAAGTTCGGCTTTGACCGCAACCCCTATTAATTTACCAAGTTGACTAGCTGTTGGAGTGTCACCCTCAACTTTAGTACCTTTCGCATCAACTGAAACATTAACAACTGTACTGCCACCACTACCACCAGCTATTCCAAGTTTTCCATCTTTACCACGCTTGAGGGGGACGATGGCCTCAGGACCAGCTTCTCCCATCAGGCCAACTCCCTTGGCAAATGGGAAGAGTGTAGGTCTGTCAACTATGCCTCCTTTGGCGTAAGGGACAATGCCGTTTTTAGCAAAAACTCCTCCCTTTGCATAATCTAAAGTTCCTGAACCACCTGTATAGAAAGTTGTAACTCCCTCACCTAAAGCTTTTGTTGTAGCTTTATCAACCTTCGGCCCACCACCACCAAACAAAGCAGCTAATGGATTACCATCCATAAATGAAGACAACATATTAAGCATCATTTGTTTAATTATTATCTTTGATAAATCCGCAATAACAGAACGAGCAAATTCCTTAAATTGCAACTTTCCAGTCATCACAAAGTTCGTCAAAGAATCAGCCATCCTGTCAAACATCGAAGCTGTTACATCAGCAATTTGTTGTACAGCAGGTTTCATTGACTCAATCCATTTTTTAGCACCACCCGCTAATCCTTCATAAACTTTTGCACCCGTACCTTTCACACTTTCCATTTTTGCTTGCAGCGAAGTCCACAACTCCATTAATTCTTTAAATTCTTCTTTATTCCCTTCTTTTGCTGCTTCCATTGCACTCATAATCGTTGCCTGTGCCTGTTCTAAAGCAATCAACTGTGAATTTTTTGCTATATCACTTGTATCAATTTCACCTCCACCTTTTCCAATCAATCTTCCAATAGAACCCATCCAACCTCCTTCTTTCATACCTTTTGTGGTGTCACCCATACTTGCCTTTATTTCTTTGATTTTCGACTCAATTTTATCTAATTCTTTTTGTGCCTCTACAAGAGACGTAGTACCATCAGCAATGTTAGAAGCCATACGGTCATATTGAGTCAATTCTCTATAAACAGCCGTTCCAATAGCAGCAAGACCAGCAGCACCTAATAAAATCGGATTTTTTCTTACAAGAGCAACTGCTCTTAAAAGTTGTACGTTTAAAGCTTTAACAGAGAAATTTGCTAAAAAAGCACCAATACTAATACCTTTTAAAGCTTTCTGAACCAATAAAAGCTTATCTGCTATTAAACCTATATTTGCAATCAACTTTGCACTACTAAATGCAACAGTAAACGTACCAGCAAAAACAAGAACAGCTTCGGTGAGATCATCAATTCTCTTCAGCAACCAAGCAAAACCTTGCCCAATTTTTAAAACAACTTTTGCGATCTCCACAGCAGCAATAGCAATACCTTTAGCCACAGGTATGAAAAGAACTGCAAGTTCTTTCCCTAACTCTTGAAAATCAGCACCTAATCCTTGTAAAACTTTACCTACTTCCATCTTCATTGCGTTCATTTGTATTAACAATCTTGCTCCAGCTTCTTGCGGTGATTCTCCAATTTCCAATGCAGCATCTTGAAACTTAACAAGACTATTTACAAACTTCAATAACATATCTAATCCAACTTCTCCGTTCTTTAATTGTTTCTGTAAACTTGCCGCATTTAAATCGTTTGCTTTAGCAAACTCCGTAACTGCCGCAGGGAATCTCTCCCCCAATTGTCCACTCAATTCTTCCGCAGATACACGCCCCTTTGAAAATATTTGAACCATCGCAGTAATCGCACTCTTAGCATCTTCAGCACCACCAGCAGTACCTTTAATTGCACTTAAAATGTTTAAATAACTTGTTGCTGCAATTTCAATATTTCCACCTGCTCCTAATACAGCAGCAGATAATCTTGTCATTCCTTTAGTTGCTTGATCTTGAGGAATATTTAGATTTTTTGTTGCAAGTTCTGTTGCTTTTAAAGCAACTTCATAATTCTCTTGCGTCTTAGTTATTTCTCTTAAAGCAATTCGATCTTTATCTATTTGTGCTGTATAAGAAGCTGCTCCAGAGGCATAATTCATTATTGGAGCTGCAACTTGACTAGCAACTAGACCCCCTGTAATAGCTCCTTGCTGTAAATTTCCACCTTTACGCAAGGCTTCAACGCCAACACCTAAAGTTGAACCTAAGAACCCAGCAGGCCCACCAAAGAAACTTGCACCAAGTATTCCTTGTGCTGCTCTCCCTAGATTTTTGCCACTGAATTTATTATTGTTTAAGCGTGATAATGCTTCATCTGTCGTCGCAATCGCTTGAGTAGCTTTCTTGAAAGCAACAGTTGTTGGATCAAGACCATTTCTAATTTCATCTAGCTTTGCTTTTTGCTGAGTAAGCGTATTGATATTAAGTTTCCCTGTTTTTACAGATTCTTGAAGACGTTTTACAAAATCCTTTTGACTTTCAGTAGCTCTTTGAATACTTGATAATTGAGGACCATATTGATCAGCACTAAAACCAGTCTCTCCTCCAGCTAGGAATATATCTCGCTGCATCTTCCCTGCACTTGTTCCACCAGCAGCAGGTAAAAGCTTTTGACCATAGATATTTTGAGATTTACCAGCAACTTTCTGACCTATCTCTTGCCTTCTTTCCTTTAACCGTTTCGTACCTTTATCTACGATTGCTTGAAGTTCTTTCTCAGCAGCAGTTATCTCTTCTGTAACTTGAAGCCATTCCTTATTCTCAGGATTCAAAGCCATAAGATCCTGTTGAAGATCTTGTACTTTCCTTCCAATTCCTAATGGCGATTTATCATATTGTCTTGGGCCTCCTAAACCATAAGGATCTGAATCTAATAATTTCATCCCTGGCCCTAATATTTGTCTCTTCGCACTCGTCTTTGAAGGGCCAAGACCTCTTGGGGCTACGGGAATCCCAAGATTATCCAGAGCCTGCCCCCGAAAAAGCTCAGTTAAACTTTTAGCTTGATCACCTTTCCTTTGGGTAAATAACTTACCTGTAATTGCGCCAGTCTTCCAATATTTTGAAACTTCTCCTTTACTAAATCTAAACCTATCTAAATCTTCAGTTAGTTTTGTACCTTTTATTCCTAATAACTCATCAGCAACAAGTGATGTAGCTCTAAAAAAACCATCTATACCTTTCCATCTCTTTGTCTCAGGACTATCATCCCTCCCTCTCATCCCGAACATGGTTGCAGGAGAAGTTCGTCTATTCTTCCTAGAATCAAGTTCTAACCCTCTTACATAATCTTGATGAATCTTGGATTTTATATGAGTAACATTAAGTTTATTTTGTTCGGCAATTTGTCTTGTTCTTGCTCGTTGCGTTGCTAACTCTTCTGCCGATCTATCATTAACTTGTCCAAGAAGATGATTTTGAGTTTGTTGTTCACCAGTAATCTTGGTGACTAAATCTAAATATGGTTTACCTGTAATATCTAAACTTTGATCTTGCCTTCCAAGAGCCTGTAATTGATATTTATTTAAAAGACCTTGAGAATCTAATTCAAAACCTGCCTTAAGAGCGTCATGCCTTAAAGCCCTTTCAGTCTTGCCAAACGCAGCCTTTGACAAGCCTCCTTTGCCTGGCCCAAGTTGAAACTGTCGTAAATAACCTTGATCGCCTGGTTCTAAATCATCCCAAGAAAGCTCTCTAAAGCCACGTTGTAATTTGTCAAGTCGCCTAGTAAATTCATCGAGAGTTCCTACTAATCGCTCAGAACCTTTACCGCCACCAAAATATTGCGTCCCTAATAAATAACTTAAAGTATCTTCTGTCTTTACTTTTGAAGGCTTTAATTTTCTTGCTTTAGTACCTTGTAAAAAACCTAATATTCCACCAGATTTTCCACTAACACCACCTTCTAAATCAATTTGTGTTTTTAATTCTCTATTTAAACTTCTTATATCATTAGTTAAATCTCTATATACATTGTTTGTATTTTTTGCATTACCTCTAATCTTTTCAAACGCTGCAATCTGAGCCTTTAATCCATTTGTAGTACCTGCCGTTGCCTTACCAAGTGACTTAACTGCTATAACTTGATTCTTTAACTGAGCTTCTGTTAATTTTCCAACTTTCTGTAACTGACCTAATTCTTTCCGTAAATATTCAACTTCTTGACCACCTTCCGCTTGTAAACGGATCTTTAGATCAGCAATTGTTTGTCCTTTAGCCATTATTTCGACTCCTTCTTACTAAATTCCTTAAGTGCCGCAGTTTCCATAATTTGAAGTCCTTCCAATACCTCAGTGCGGTCTTTTATATTGTAGAGGTCAAATAGACCTCCAGCTACTAATAATACTTCATATTTTAATCCAACATACCCCGCCATTGAGACAGTCCATTGAGTTTGCATCTGCAAAAACATGATAACTGTCTCCCAATTACAATCCCATACCTCAAATTCATCCTTCACTTCTGGACTTTTAGGAATCTCAATACCGAACGCTTTTGCATCTTCTTGAGTCATATCTTCTACTTGCTTGCCGCCAGAAGTCCAGTAAATAGCGGCCTTTGTTAGTTTCCCTCCTTACCTGTTGTATAAAACTTCTGGAACGCTTCGACAACACCAGCTACGAAATCAATATCTTCTGAAAACTCTTTTAATGTAGCTTTGGTGAAGGGGATCTCAGTTCCATCTTCTTCAGTAATATCACTCCAGCTAACAACAATCTTTTCTAAAGCCTTATCTTCTTCTGCTTCAGTAAAGGCATTTAATTCTTTTTTTGTTAATCGTTTGAATTTGACAGTAAATGTATCTGTCTCAAATTCTCCTGCATTTGTTTCAGAAGGACGTTTGATTTCGACAGGCCAAGGATAGGCTTTTGACTTTCTACGGATAAATGCCATAAAAAATAATGATATGCCTTATTACAATAGCCCAAAAAAAGGGGGGTATAAACCCCCCCATGCTTAGAAGTGACGATTTAGCTACTCAAAAATGAGACTAAGCTCGTTATTTCCCGCTGTAGTAGGAATCATTGTGAAAGGTACTTCCCACATAGCAATACCATCTTCTTCACCATAAGAAATCGCTCCCAAATCGCAACGATTCTTAGATGTTTGATCAGTAACAAGACCTGATTGAACTGTGACTTTATTAAGAGTAGTAGTTCCATGAGTGAAACTAATCTCACCTAAAGTTCCATCTGCAAGTGCAGCAGCAAATGGGTCAAACTGTTGACTACCACCACTAGCTAAGTTGACAGCTTCAACTGTTACAGAACCAGTAATGTTTCTATTAGTGATCAACACTTCAGGGCTACCACCAACCAACTCACGATAAACAACCTCATTACCAATATCTAATGAGAAGTTGCTCATCTGCAAACCTGTCTCTCCAAAGATCTTGAAGTTAGTAGTATTGCCATTATCAAACAGCACTGGATCTGCTTGCTTGTTGTAACTAGGAGTTAATGCAGTTGCGTCAGTAGGAGCTATGTAAACTCCAGTAAAAGTGAAATCAATAGTAGGAATTTCACCAACACCACAAGTAATAGAAAAACTTCCTTTTGCTCCTTTTACAGTGTGCTGAACACCATCAATGTTGTAGAGAATACTGACTGTAGTAGCGACAGTGGAGTTTGGAATAAACAAATGCTTTGCATCATCTGTTGATTCTCCTGTGAAGCCACAAGCTTCAATACATTCTCCATAATTAGGAGCAACGTCAGCATCAGTACCAGCACCAACACCTGCCATTTCAACAGAGAAGGTACAAGAAACTCTGGTGTTTGCTTGAAGCTGTTCACTGGCTCCAAAATAAGGTCTGACTAAATCACGACTTACAACATCACTCTCCTGTGGAGTAATACTTAAATCACGAACTAGAAGACAGTTAGCCGCCTGTGGAGCATTGTAAGTTCCAGCAGTTGACTCTTTCAGAACAGCAATAACTCGTTTGCGTGTTAATAAAGCCATTAGTAATTACCTTGATTGAGATTAAAGAAGGGAAAAACATCCCAACTTTTTTCAAGAATTTCAATCAATATCATAGACAACGTGCCTTGTTAGGGGTCAAGAAAGACTTCCGTAAGTAGTTCTGTAATCAACTTCAAATTCACACATGATCAATCCTGCTGGTTGATCTGCCTCTATTAATTCAAACGTAGTAGTAGAAGGACGTATATCTATCGCTAAGCCACCAATCGTAGGATCAGTCAATAATTTGGAATGTAAACTTTCAATCGTTGCATCAGCAAGATTATCTGGGATTGTCCCTCTTGCAATGACAACCACTCTTATTCTTAAAGTCCAATCAATATGGCCTGTAGTACCTCGAATATTAGGTTGATCATTAGTCCATTCAACAACAATTGCTGGTGACTCTGCTCTAGTAGTAGGTTCTGCTCTCGACCGATAGATGCGAGTTCCAACTCCAGTCGTACCAGCAAGAGTTGTTTTTAATGCTGCTAAGATCCGTTCTCTTTTACTTGCCATGAGTTAAGTTTTCATTAATGACAGAATACAAAAAATTCCGTCATCTACCTTTCTAACACTACGCACCGTATATTTTATTGCATTTACAGTTAAAGCTGATTCAAACGCAAGTTCTCCTAAATCAGAATTTTTTGCAGTTAACTGATAATCAGTAGTTAGGACAACACCATCAGCAATAACTTCATCAGGTTGTTCGAGAATACCTTTGTAATTCGTACCGTCATACACAACGGTATCGGAAAAATCATCTAAGAATACATCTATATTTTCAAGAAAAGCCATAAAAAAAAAGCCCCTAAAAAGGGGCTATATAAAATTAACCGTACTTTTTCAAACCAAATCCATTTACAGAGAATGTAAATGACTGACCTGATGAACCACCAATTGTGTACTTGATGCGAACATAACGTCTTGCATCATCCTTATTCACAGAAACTGTTTGAGCAGAAGCTGTACCAGTTACTTGCGTAAAAGCAACAGCACCTGAAGAAATAGCAGCGAATGAGGAGTTATCAGCAGAGTCTTCAATTGTTACGTTGAGAGTTGGGCTTGTACCAGCACCAGCAGCAGAGTCCAAAACAAATACAACATCACCGTCATAAAGTCTTAAATCAATACCTGCTGTTTGGCCTGTAGCAGTCCTAGCTGCTGTTGGATGACCTGCGATCAAATTTAATTTGCCGAGGTTCTGTTGAATAACTGACATTTAAGCTGTCTCCTTTTTAGGAGTAGAAGGTTTTACTTTTGGAGCCGCAACCTTCTTTGCAGCAGGCGCAGCTTTCTTTACAGCAGTTTCAACGACTAATTCAGCCTTGTTACTGCTGATCAACATTCGACCTACGTTTTCTTCTACCTCAAGTGTGGTGCCAGCCTTGTTAGCAAGGCCAGCAACCATCACTCCTCTGATGAGTTTTACCTTCATCAAATTAGGTTCCGAGACAGAAAGCAGTTGGCTGTTTAACACCGAAGTCCACATCTTGCAGCGCCACTATTCTAACGCTTCCTGACTTGGACATTGCGTATGGGTCAACAGTGATGTCTAAACCAGACCAGAACGCAGCTATCAACTGACTAAAGTCACCGAATAAGCAGTCGTTGTTTGTTAACTGGTTAGAAACAATTACTGGATAACCATTAATTTCATTGTTCGCAAAAACAAATTCACCTGATCCAGCATCTTTCTTAACGCTCTTCAATCC
>Ga0163180_10000973_pt1 | contig 16340 bp, 7 predicted proteins | sample AtlANTMetagenome_2_FD_109647 | JGI IMG/M metagenome (GOLD analysis project Ga0163180, IMG submission 109647) | Marine eukaryotic phytoplankton communities from the Atlantic Ocean - Atlantic ANT 4 Metagenome | ecosystem: Environmental > Aquatic > Marine > Oceanic | place: North Atlantic Ocean...
CACGCGGGACGCATGAAAGTTGTTGTAGTAGTGCCAGTGCGGCTTCAAATCTGTGGACGGATGTTTACAAGTATTTTTTTCACAATACTCTTTGCAAAATTCGGGAAAGGTTTGTTGGGTCAGCTTGTGAGAGTCAATTTTCCTTCTGGAGTAGATGTAGTCAATGCCGTTGGATTTCATATAACTGAATAAGTTAATTGGATTGGGTGTATCGAACAAGAACACGTCGTCGTCCAAGCGCGCATAATACTCGTAGCCCTCGTCATGTAACCACCGTTGAAGATAGCTACAATTGAAGAAACACATTTTCTTATAACCGTGGTTTATCCCAAGCTTATCCCACCACTCTTGTATATCGACAAATTGGACATTAGGTACCGCTTCTTTCATCTTTATTTTGTGTTCTTCTTTAATTTTTCCCTCATTAAAGATTATGATGGGATAATTAAGTGCTTTGTTCCAATTTAAGTGCAATAGACGGTTTCTCTCGGCTAGTAAATCTTCATACTTCTCCCATTTGCCGTGGGCTCGCATTAGACCCACAAAGGCGCCCTTGATGAAATTCTTTTTCGACATGTTTATAGGCTTTAGAACTGCCTTCTTGATCCACAAATCGGGAACATTCTTCAGTTTGCTTCTGAAATTCCTGTACAATCGTACAGACTCTGCTTTGTCTGAGTCGGTGGATTTCCTTGATTTTTTTGCCGGAAGATTTGTACTCGCATCTAAATTTAGAAAGAGATGGAGTTGATCTTCAAATTCCCACAGCGACTCAAACCTAATAAACATTACAGGATAAAGTCTTTCCGCTTCTAGCCAATTACTCATGTGCTGCTCAAATCCCATGGGGTCACCCTCCTTCTGATTTTTTTTTGAATCAAGTTTCTTCTTTTGTCTTTCGAGAAAGTTTCGTCTTTTTAAAGAAGCGTGTGCGTCAACTGGGTCCCCAAACAAATACACGGCCTTTTTTACGCTTGGGATATTTGGCGGTGTGTGCCTATGCTTCAGCCCGTCGGCGTCCATTGGATGATTCGTTTTCAAACCATGTTTGCGTAAATGGCGCATGAGCATGGTCGTTCCAACGCCTCCATAAGAACATACCAAAACTTCTGGGTTTTTATACAACGGTTCCTCCATTTGTTTATATCAAGCAAAAAAAAAGCCAGCAATTATTTGATTTATTTAAACCGTGTCGACACTAATTGCGTCTTCGCCGGGAAGTTCAAAATCGTCTTCCTCTTCCGTGGATTCGGCTTTGAGTTTGTTAATCAATTTTTCGAGGTCTTTGTTCCATTCCGACTCGTCCTCTTCAACTTCGTCGGCCTCGTTTTCCAACTCGTCTTCCTCCGAATCCAACTCGTCCTCCGACTCGTCCTCTTCCGACTCGTCCTCCTCCGACTCGTCGGCCTCGTTTTCCAACTCGTCCTCCTCCGACTCGTCCTCCTCGTCTTGATGATAGTCGTCTTCTTCAAGTCCACCTTCCCTTTTCACACAACCTAAAGCTTGCTCTCCATCCTCTGTTTTATATTCAAGCAAAACCATGTAAGCAATGAGCATGGGGTCCAATGCATGAACAAAAGTCGCATCACCTTTCTTAATTTCGTAAGGATCATTCTCATCAATTTTAGTTTCCTCTTTACTCAACTCTCCTTTATTGTAAAGTGATAGCGCATTTTTTAGTCGCTTTTGATCATCTTCGCTGTTACTAATGTAATTGTTTCCCGTTAAGTTTAATACGTCTGTTCTTAAATCCAGAATTGCGCCCGTTGGTGCTTTTGATATATATGGCGTATTTTGTGAAGCTTCAGGATTTTTGTTATACTTTTGATAATAATCAAACTGTGAATTGAAAATTGGCATGCTAACTTTGACAATGTGGCGGTAGAAGCCTCCCAATTTCCAATTCAATAATATCTTTTTGAGCATCTTTATTCCGTTGTTGCCCTTGTCCCCACCCTCAATGAACAGCGCGCTTAACTTTTTATGCTTTTCATTAGCTGTAGTTTTTGAGTACATTTTAGAAGAAAACTCCATGCACCACGACTCTTCTTTTTCAGTAGTCTTATTACACGTTGTATCATTATTTTCCTTGTATCCAGTATCCCACGTTAAACGAGTCTCAAAATACTCGTCAAAATATTGCTCCTGAATTTCCTTTAAGGAGTTTATAGCCCTTCCATCGAGACAAGGAATGTGTTCATTCTTAGAATTAGTTTCAAGCATATCCCGTACGATATACTTTGCCATTCTAAATCCGTTTATGATCAAATCAGCTTTCACGATGTCGGGTGCCACAAGTGGGTTTATCCACACAAATTTGTTATACCAACCCCGCAGAGATGGGGCTCGCGAAAACTCGTTGCCTATCTCGCGAAATACTGCACCACCTGCCTCCAATTCATCTTCTTCTTGGTATTTCCGCATTAATTCATCCCTTGACATTTCCCTGATATCCTCGTCTGACATGTTTTCAAACGCGATACCACCACCCGACAAGAATTCGTCACTCTCAGAATACATGTTTGTAAACTTATTCCAGGCACCTCTTCGTGTATCATCACTGAAACTCAAGGCAGTATTTAGACGTAACAAGAATGTATCAACTTGAGGTGTGGCTGCGGGATTTGATCTTTTCAGCGCGGAGGCGAAAACTAACAAGAGTGTGTAGATGACCATAGATTTTTCAACACCCGTAACCTGGGCCAGTGGCCGGGCCGGCGACGCGGCCACCCCCGCGTCTGTTTCGACTAAAGGCTGTGCAGGAGGGAAGCTTGCGGCGGCGCTTGCACCTTGTACGCTATCTTGTAAAACCTGAATCCAAGATGTTAATAATTTGCCGACGCGGGGCGGGGTGAGTTCGGGAAAATCATCAAAATCCTTAAACTCATTTATTTTCTCCTCATTTATTTTCTCCAACACGTGATAAAATTCAAATGCCCCTAGTTCCCTCTCTTTGATCTCTAAAAGAACATCCATAAGTGACTTAGTTACCCCCTTAAGGTCCGTAGCTATAGATGTGGAATTACAAATGTTTACCTGTTCATCGTTACGATGCCACCATTTCAGAAACCTGTTCTGTTTATAGTTTTTCAAAAACGTTAAAGTCCTTGATATTTCGCGACAGGCATATTTATATAGATCTTGAAAGTTAACGTCTGACCCTTTTTGAGATCTTAATTCTTGGGCTTTGCCCCACCTTGTGATAATTTCTTGTAGACACTTAACTTCAGCAATGAGATCATCCAAATACTCTGATAATTTATCCTTCTTCTCGATATCCCCCCCCTGATCGTACAGAGCATTAATGTCGGCTTTTTTGTCCATTAGGAAATCCATAACCTCATTCAAAACCCTTTTGGATGCAGACAGTATTTCTGAGATTTTTTCTATTGATTTCTTTGCACCATTCTGACTGTTTTTGGGGACTTTAGTGTCACTTTTAATTTTGCTGTCGCTGTCTAGATGTAAAGAATCTACAAAGTCTTTGGCATGCTTTAATTTTTCGATCATAGCTTTCTCGAACGACCCGAGAGTAATATTTGGTCCGGCGTTGTATGCTGTTCGTTTGCTGATGCCTTCAAACAGAACCCAATCAGTGTCGTATCCCGTAAAAGACCAGTTCGCTTGTTCTTCATCATATTTCATGTTTTCAAACTGTTGTATGACTTTAGTGATGGCGGCGGCGAGTTTCTCTTTCTTTGCCTTTAAAGCCGCCGTCATATTAACTTCGTTTAGAATTGCGGTTTCCGCAACGCAATCCCCCCTTTGGAAGATTTGCGCGTCCAGAGGTTGCACCCTTTTCACATATTGATGTACTTCTTGAAGTATAGGAATCCTTTCTATGTCCTCGTCACTAAAAATTCCTTTATGCATAAATGGAAGTCTCTTGTGAGTTACTCCCTCTTGGTGCTCCATACTGCTATCACTTGGTACCATTCGAAAAGGTGACCTATTTCTAACACCAAAACCTATTTCTAACGCCGCTTGTGCGCGCTTTGCCCACCTTGTTTGCGAAGCCGAATCCATTATGTGCATAGATGGAGTTCCATATTTAGATAGTCCCTTCATGATCATGGCAGGGGTTGCACCGTTAACTGAAGTCGTAGTTGAATATACTACCACATCAGTTTTTTCTGAAGCGTCTTTGGGTTCTAATACGAAGTGCTCTCCCGGGAAGAACGCACTTTTGGCATACTTACTAGCAAGTTTCACGAGGTCAATCATGTCTTTCGTCTGGTGGTCACCCATACTCACCCCAGCCTCTCTAAGCGCAGACATTGCATACGTTGTAAACACATCCTTTCCCGTTTTTATGAAGCTATTTTCACTTTGAAGGCTCGTCACCAATGTAAACAAATGTCTTTTCGCTGTAGCTCGTATGGTTTCCGTCTCGGAACTTGGATTGTTAAATACCTCTACAAGCCTTTCTCTGAGTTTTTCTATTTGATAGTACATATTCCGGAGTTCATCGTCGCCTTTAAGATAATTTTTAGAAGTTAGATATTGCCGCACAAGTTTGTCTCTTCTCGTGTGGTACTGAGGAATAGCGCCACCTATAAGTTGTTCCTTGATTTCTTTATAGGCTTTAATTTGCTTTTGGCGCTGAACCTTGTCGTTGACAGCGTTAGCGCCACCGATAAATAATTCGGGGGCCAGTGCGTCAATACGCGCACGTTCGCTGTCAAGATTCTCGTTGCTGTACTCATCCAATTCCACTTCGTCGCCGCTGTCGTCCGACCAGTCCTCGTCGTCGTTGGTTCGTTGAATGGCGAGGTCGCCAGGTAGAGGTTGAGCAGCTGGAAGAGTTTGTAGAGCAGAAGTTTCCGCAAAGTTTTCTTCTTTTTGCTCCTGATATAGGTCGTCGGCCTTTTGGTCGTCGGCCTTCCGGGCGTGGTGTGGCTTAAATACCCCCATTTCATTCACGTCGATTTCCGTCTGGTCGTCGTCGTCGCCTCTTTTATAACTTGCTCGATCTTCGTTCTTTCTATTTACTACTGTGTTGTTCTTCATTTCCTCTGTGTAACTTGCAATCTGTTCAGCTGTGACGGCCATCTGAAGCAGAATAGAAAGTGGGTTGTTTGGATTTCGAAGTGCTAAAGTAACTTTAGCAATTTCCGAATCAGTCTTACCTAAAGGTGTGTATGCGTATTCGTTGGAAAGAGAAACGGTGTTCCCCTGTTTAAGGTTTTCATCCAACGCTGGTCTCCACGTTTCGTCTTGAGCTTGGTAACTTCTGCACTGGAAACGTTCATTTGCAAGCTGGTTACGAATTTCATATTTCTCCATTTCTTTTTCTTGTAAATATCTTCCCACCTTGGTATCCCAAAGACCACAGGCTTTGTTTTCGATCTGGGTATCATCGGCACCGAGATTAGTGCACTGGTCCAAGGTTTGGTTGGGAGCCATTCGCATTTGACATTCGGAGTCGAGTTTCTGAAGGTAATTGTACTGATATAAATTGGTCTCCATTTCTTCTTTCTTTGAGTTAATCGTTTGATACAGGCGATTGTATCGATCCTTTGCACTAGTTAGGGATTGTTGAAGAGCCATGTATTTTGACCTATTTGCACCTTTGCCAAAATTGAGCGCATTCTCGTTTCCGGCGTTATTTTTAATACTAGCAAATTCTGGAGCATTTAACTTTTGTTGCAAACGACTAATAATACTCTCTTGTTTTTGCAATTCAAAAGCTGCGTGTGCAAAAGTCTTGTATGAGGAGCCCAGGGCTGCTCTGCAAGTTCCAATATCTGTAGGCTTGGGATTAATGTCTTTAACATTCTGAATATCTGCCCTATTTTCGTCTTGTCTGGACTTTGGTCCATCGGGTGCTTTATGTAATCCTAATCCTGGCTCATCCTTTTTGTCTGGATCTTGCTCACTCTTTTGGAATGTGCAACGTTGGTTGGCGTAAGGAGAAAGACAGGCTGCTCTCGTGGTAAGGGATTCACACGCAGCCTCTGAGCTGTCGCGTAACATAATCGATAACTGCTTGTACATGTTCATAATAGCATCGTGTTGACTACTCATTCCCTTGACAGTCTTTTCCGCCTCTTTGTCCACGTTATTGCTCACCTCTTTGGTGACGCTGCTTGGAACGACACATTCTCCGAGATCAACTGGAAGACCCTTTCCATTTCTTTTAATATACGCTACCCCGGTATCTGGACAAAAGCTGCCTTTAGGGCATTCCTGAAGTCTTTCTTTGGTGAGGTAATCAATTTCATCTGAGCATTTGTTCACAATCTTCTGTGTTTTGTTAAGAGTCGCCCCCAGCGCAGCGCGCTGACTTTCGTTGTAACTTTTAACTAAATATGCGGTGTCTCGAAGGTCAACCGCTAGATCTGTCATCTTTTTGGCAACCGCTTGGACATTTTTTGGCAACCGGGCCAGCTCCTCTTTGGTTAGCAAATAATTGGGCCCAAGCGGACTCTCCGCAAACTTTGTTTGAGACTTAATCTCGTCGTCAATACTAAAGCTACCCGCCTTTAGTGAATCTGATTTTTCGCTAAGTTCCATGAAGTCAGGTTTTGTTTGTTATATGAGAAAAAGATTTTTAATTGCGGCAAAAAAAACATGGGAAGGGTCACTAATATTCGGGAAGTTTGACGCCCAAAGCCGTGACTAAATCAGGTGTGGAGTAAATGTATGCTTCTTTACCACTGAAATTTTTTAGTGAGCTAGGTTTAGCACCATTCTCAAAGATATCACTCCACTGATCCCCAAACATTGCAATGAAGTTTACGTCATATTTGTATATTATATGTCGTCTAGCATCCAATTTAAACATCCCGGGGTGGGGGTCGTTTTGATATTCAATGGGCTTCATGTACATCCCCCCTTCGGGAACAATGGAGATATCGTAACCTAACCCCGAGAGTTGGTTAACCATGTACTTAAGTCCGTTTATTGTGTGTGGTCTAGCGGTAATGATAAATATTTTATATCCTAAACGTTTGCCGATGTCAAATATTGGTTTTAAATTGTTGTTAATTGTTACGTCGTTATTTTCATTCCAAAACAACAACGTTTCGTCGACGTCAAATCCAATTGCTCTATTCTTCACATCTTTGAATTTATACAATGCTTCTAACATCTTTTGAGAAACTTTGTTTGCACTACCTCGGAACAAGAGAGGCATTTCGTTTGTTGTTATTATGAAATGTTTTCTTATGCTTCCTCTGAAAATTGCTCTTCGGATTCGGCAGCTGTGGTTTCAGAGTTAACTCTCCTCTTTTTGAAGTGTGTTCTCGTATAATGTGTGAACTCAACGTTTCCAAAGTCACAAATTAAGTCTCCGCCAAACATACCACGAACGTTTATTGCCTGCGATTGACTTTTTCCCTCTTGCGGGGGGATGATCTCAAATTGAACAACTTCTCCCGTGATTAGTTTTGCGTTGTAAGCGTTGCAGACTTTGGGCTTAAGCTCGCTGCGATGCACAAAAACTTCGGTCAAAACTTCAGGGTCGCAACCCTCGGTCTCGGTTGCCTCGACGGTTGTTGGCAACGGGGCTAGCACAGATATAAATCCATGGGCCACGTCATCGTTGTACCACTTAACACGTCCAACATAAGTGAGGGTGCCATCTGCGGTAAAAGAAGTCATTTGGTTTTAATCAAATTTGAAAGGTGAATTATTTATTTATTAAGATTTTAAACGCAACTACATGGGTTTTTTTGTTTTTTACTAAAAATGGCACCAAAAACAGCTCTTTACATTAATGGTTCTAGATCTAGCAATGGAAAAGAACCTCAAATAGCAAGACAAAAAAGATTGATACACGACGTTTGCCAGCCACTCGGGATAGAATGCCACCGAACGGAAGCAGTTTACATGAATGAAAATACCGGGTTGTGTGAAGGCTATACTTTCAAGAGTAAAACAGGAAATGGCCGCCACATACAAGGCTTAGCGCAAGCACATAAACTAGCTTTAGAAAAGGTAAGCACCGGTATGTACGGCGAAGAGGTTATAATTTTAGAAGATGACGTTGTTCTACCGCTTGAAGACACGAATCGCGTGAAAGAAGCCTTTGAAGACTACACCCAAGGAATCGGTGTGTATGATATTGCTTATTTAGGTAATTGCCACAAAAATAATTGTATGCACGCTTATGTGGTGACAAAGGACTCAGCGTCAAAGATGCTTCGGGCAAATGATTTTTGCACTGGTGCTATTGATGGAATAATAATGAGACAATGCATGCGAGGCAGTTTGGATTGTAAATATCCAGATACCATAGAACCAGACGTAGAAGTCAAGTCGGACAATCAAAGCGGATTAATTTATCAAGGACCGGAAGAAGTATTGGGGTCTGTCAAACTAAACAGTACCGGCAACGATATCTTACGAAATAAAAATTCGGTACATCTTGATAGTTTGTACGTGGATAAACCTACAAATTTGAAGATAAACATCTCTGTCAGAGAAACATTAGACTCCGGTTTAATGCAGTTTTAATGTGAACATTGTAAAAAATATGTGCCTGTAGTAGACAAGATGGAAGGAGGTGGTGTAATCCGGAAATTCCAAAGTATATTATGCAATCTTTTTGGAATTAAGTGCCAAAATATGCCAATCGCAAGTATAAAGCGCGTTGTTTCTGTTCTCAAAAACCAGGTATCCAAACAATATCAACGGGTTCAAATTGAGGAGAAATACCAAAAATTGGTCAGCCAACTATCTGAAAAAGCCTGGGCTGAACCAACCCGACAGACTCGAGAGATTCAAAACATTCTAAAGAAAATTGCGTACTTGCCCCCGGCAAAACCCAACCCCGACCCCTCTTGCTTCGGCGATTTAAACATTGTAGACATCAGTACTTATCAATATTTACCTTCTACGTTAATGAATCCAGATCTTGGTAGCAAAGCCCTCAAATACCTGCTTGTCGCTGCCGACACTGGAACGGGCAAGAGTTTTATACTCGCAGATTTTATCTACAAAGCCCTCGTAGTGAACAGAAATGGTATTTCATTCAACAGAAAGATTGTGTGTGTTTTCAAAAGTGGTCAAAACAAGTTAGACGTTTTGCGAGACGTCATGAAGCATAAATTAATACGTGCAAAGATCTCCAGCCATTACACATCTTTGCAAACGGGGTTAATGGCGTTGGAGAGGGAATTAAGATCAAACAAACAAGTTACGCTTTATCCAAAAGACGACAATAGTCTTTCGGGGTACATCAACGCGGGAAACGTGTTTATGCTTTCAAAAGCAAAAACAGGTAAGTTTGTTAATCCCTATGCAAATGCCCTGGTCATCATGGACGAATTTCACGAGATGTTCATGCCCGAAGAAGTAAATAGTTCTTGGGCTGACGCTTTGATAACATTCAGGGCATATGTCGAATATTCTATGCACATTAACAGCGATTGGCACTTTCACCCGTTATTTAAAAACACGCAAAAGTTTGACTCGTTTGTTGCGTTGACTGCAACTCCGATTCCGGGAAATCTTGAACGTTTTGGTAGCGTAATCAACATGTTCAGTCATTCGCTTTCCGTGGGTGGAACCCTCGTAAAGATCTCCAATGGCCCTGGTCGCTACGGCAAATTAAGCATGCATGTAGTTAAAAAACCCGACGTCTTTGAACAATTTCTAGAACGCAGACAAATATTATCAGGAGGTGGTCAGACCAAAAAACAAATCGCAGACCAAATTTACAGGGAGCACGGAATAAAAATCCAAAAATATAAGGATTACAAAAAAGCAGATCTGATGAATATGGCAAATAATTACAACAAGGAACAGAAAAGAGATAAGTTGTACACAAACTCGTTAAATACTAACTCTCTGAAGGGTTGTATAAACTGGAAAAATAACCGTAACGGCAATAGTTTAAAATGGATGCGCACCTTGGCAAAAGAATCTAGTTATACGTTTAAAGAAGCTGGCGTAAAACAACTTGCAAGGCTCTTATCTGGTTTTTGTTACTATTATTCCGCCGACAAGGACATCAATATGTATGCCAAGTCGGAAAAACACCCGTTTCACCAAGTACTTTCCGTAGATGTAGTTCCCTACGCGTATCCTACGCAGAAAGATAGAGTAAAGGGCACAGGAGGTATTTCACAAAGCGTGTACTTAAGAAATCGGCGCATGTTTGCTTTTACGCTGGTTAACGCGATGAATCCTAAATTTCCTGGCATGGTTCCTTATTTAAACTCAAGGCCACCGAAGAAGACTTTAATTTTCTGCGCCGATGCGCCTGGGAGCAAAGGCGATTACACAAGAGACGTCTTTGCAGCTCTCCTAGTTGCTAAGGAACAAGGGTGGTACAAAGGCAAGCAGCCCCTACGACTCGTAGTCGTAGATTCTTCTTCTAGTAAGAAACGTTACGTTCTTCCTCATTCAAAAGGTAAATATATATCTCGTGGTGTTAAATACCATTTTCACGTTTCTGACAAGGAATTGATACAAAAAGCACTGGATTTGGAAACCCACATGTCTAAGAGATGGAAAGACCTTGCCTTTGCGTCGGCGGATAGATTGATAAAAGAATATTATAACGAGAAGTTGCCAGTAAACGAAAGGCCAATAATGGTATTACAAAATCATTTTTCTACGGGGAAAACTTTTAGAGGAACACAAGAACTTCATATTGCGCAAGGTATGGAAACAACGGTCAAGTTTACCCAAACTATTGGGCGCGCAATTCGACGCTGTGCACACGCGGAATACAAAGATATGAAAGACTGGATTGTTGACGTACATTCATGGGAACCTCGTGGTTTCTACGGAGAAAACACCTGCGAAACGGCGTTGAATCAAATGACGAAGAAACAACGAGACTTACATTTTGCCTTTTTAAGAATTTTATGGAATTCAAGTTTTACTCGACAAGCGTTTGAAAACCATTCTCCAAATTTTTCGTAATTTAGATGTCTTTTTTGTTGCAGTATTGCAACACCAAAATGCCAACATTTATTAAACGCCCCCACGTGAGCACGTATGGCGAAATAAAGAATGTTATGACAGAGACGGCGATAACACAGGATAACACTGGTAAAATAGGAACTACTACATACGGCACAACCACCGATATAACTAACAACGAGGGTAAACATGCTCCAATTGATGATAAGTGGGCAACTATTGCACAGGGTTATAGTCTCTTTAACGCCAATACTGCCGACGTAACCGCTACGTATGGCACCGATGTAAACGCGCTTGAAACTACAAATCCATTTAAAGCATCTATGAAAGCTTGCTACGCGTTCTCTGATCAAGATGCAACTGCCACCGGCGGAAACTATTGTGTTCCCGACATTAATTCGTCAGTCCTTACTGGTGCTGCCAAAGATAGATGCATGGCCTGCGCTGATATTGAAGATCCACCGGGGTCTGGATGTACTCTAGACGAACCTTCGTGTGCCGGTAATTACGAAATTGCTCCAAGGGCTGGGGCCACACTTCCACAAGACATAACGGTTGATGGTGGAACCAACGAAGCAACTTTTGATATCGTTGTCTAAAAAAAATTTGTATCATATTATAGGCATTTTTTTTGATGTATAATGATAATGAGAAGAACACATCATGTCAGGGCCGGTGTGCACGCAAAAACCAGTTCATGACCTTGGAAATATGTTGGTTTCAATGGATTTTACTGGTACAAATCCAGGGGAAAACATTATTGTTAGACCCTCCGGAGATCATACAATGTGTACCAAGGGAGAAGCTGCCACTATGCCCCCGTCTTATGGATTTTACACCGAACACGCCGCGGAAAGATCAAACGACACGCACAATTATACAAGACCAGATTTGTTAAAATATATTCAAGGCCCTGACGGCGCAACGCGTCAAACAATTAGACAGGCTTTTCTTCAACCCGGATTTGGACTTGTAAGCGGAAGCGCGGAAAATAACTCAATTGATCCTGCTGAGGCAAAAACATTATCTGACCAGCGGGTATGCGGGTCTGGTCAATTTGCTCAAATGTATCCGCCGGGTACAGAACTGGAACGGAGTTTTGCAAATCCCGCTGTTAAATACCCCTCGTGGAAAAACACTATTAATCCAAACACTGGCGAATACGAACCTGAACCCGAATCCGAGGACGAATTCCCCGATGATTACTATGCCTGGGGTGGTACGTTGTACGTTTACAGAAGAGGGGCTGGTAATGTTTGCCTTCACGAAGGCACTGGAACCGACGCAAACGGGAACACCGGAACAGATCACGTTGATTATGGCAAACCTGTAGCATGTGATGGCGGTGGCGATTCAGACCTGAAATGTTATCGCGTCCCGGATTGTCCTCAAGCTACAAAAGATGCCGGTGGGAGGTGTTATTGCATGGGCTTAGACTTCACTCATGGCTTTCCTCCAACACAAGATTGGGACCAAATTCTGCCGTGTCTTGAAGCTACCAATTGTCCAGATTACAAGGGAAACGGGGAATTTAAGACGGTTGCAGACGGAAGATCCATCGAAGGTATTACCATGTGGCAATTTAATTCAACCGAAGCTTTTGAGAACGTCCACCCCGGTGATCTTGTTAACACTATGGAATTTAAACACGGGTTTTGTAACCCCATGCCACAAGCAGATGTCGTCGCCGCCACTCAATTCCAGAAGTTTAAGGATCTCCAAGTTGACGACATTACGAAACTCTATGATGAACTTGAACTTACTGTTGGAGAAATTCAAGAAGCTCTTACGTTTAGAATGGAGATTGAGCGGGATGATAATAATAACGACGACTTTACGTGCGTGTACAAGAATGGCATTCAACCATATGGATGGACTTTTACTGGTCCTAACTGCACAAATGGTGCTGGTGGTACGGCCATAGATGGCTACGACGTAGAAACCGGAGTTTACACGGGGACCGGGGTAACACAACACACACTCGCGGCTGGAGATTCTAATAGCGCCACCGCTTGCGGCACTGTCTGCGATAGTCTTGGAGAGAATTGCCACGGTTTCTTTGTACAAGGCACAGTCTGCAACACTTACAACAGTATAATTGGGGCAGATTCCAGGCTTGACTCCAATCGCGGAGATGCTATTGCGGCTTCTTACTTGGCGACTGGAGACAGCTACTACAAGTGTGGTTTAGCTGGTGCAACAACTACCATCCGAGTCTACGATGGTTCGTGGGTGTACGACCAGGCCGCTAACACTCTTAATTTATCGAGTAATTTGCAACAGGGAACTCCTGTTACTTTGGATGATGGGGTGACCATTCATTACCCCATAGAAAAGGAAGTTGCTGCTAGTATGTGGTGCAACGTCAAGGGTTTTGCCTCGTGTGGTTATGCTGATTACATCACCCAGGGAGTCGGTGGAAAGCTTTCTGTCAACGACGGAACCACCTGTGACGACGAGGGTCACATGTATGACGGATCCACGGGACACACTTGCTATGATCACGCAAAAACAGACGCCGGTGCCAAAAGCCAATGTGCTCGTGCAGATGTTCCAGACACCGTAAGTAATCCCATGACTTACACCCTCGCGACAAACGCTTCCGGGGATGCTAAAACGTGTGACGTATGCAAGTCAGACATCTTGCCAAAGTTTGAACTTCCTCCGCCAATGATGCCTGCTCAACAGTTTGCATTCAAGGACGCCGCGCCCGCCCCCACCAATCCTCAGTCTTGTCGTTTCGCGAAATTCTTTATGGAAGGCGAAAACCCATCACTCGACGCAAGCAAATCATGTACAGATCTCAGTTTCGCAGGTGACGCAACACAACTTGAAGTCAACGCTGCTACTTCGCCTCTCTGGGCTACGCTCCCTCACACAAACAAGAAAGCATGCTATGTTGAGGGAACTGACGGCACTAACGGTCAAGGTTTCTACTGGCCTCTCTACGACACCGCGGCAAATTGTTCTACCGCCTACGGAGTCGCGGAAGGCGACTGCGACGCCACAACGTTCACCGACGTTGACACTGTTGAATTCACGGATGCAGCGTGTTTCACCGGTGGGCAAAACTTTTACATGCCAAACAAGACCGCTTTCGATGCTCTTACAGACGGTGTTGACGTATCTCCACAAGAAATTCAAATGGGTGCACAGGCACTTCCCGTCGACATTGACGGTGTTCCTCTGCAGCCATGTGGCTGCGGAGCCGAAGGAACTCCAAAATCATCTTACACTGCAAATTAATTACTGCAAATTAATTCATTATTTTTTTGCCACGTATTCTCGCGCAAGTTTGGGGCGCAGGTATTAAAAAAAATTTACAGAAATAACAGTCAGTAGATGATTTTTGTAGTAATTGTAGTGGCACTTTCCTTGCTCATTTTAACTTATTTATGCTTTTCATTCATGAAAACAAACAAGAAGTTGCCCGTCTTTAGAAAAGATATACAAAAAACAACAATAAAAATGAGTGGTATTTCTGGAACCGGAATCGGAACAGGAACAGGAACAGGAACAGGAACAGGAACAGGAACAGGAACCGGAGGTGGCGGCTCTATTACTAAACCAGACCACCCAGTAATTAGCAATTATTACGTTGCTGATGGCTTACTAGACTTCATAGTAGGTGAGACTATAACTGGACTGAGTTCGCAGACAACTGCAAAAGTTGAAGATTGGGACTATGCAAAAAAGAAAATAGCTGTTTCTCAAATATCTGGAACATTTGTTGAGTTAGAAATAGTTCAAGGTAATTTTTCAGGTGCAACTTGGATAATAAGCGCCTATCCAATTGTATTAGACTCTGCGTCTCATTCTCCAAGCTTGTCAGAATCGTTAAGCCTAAGCTTGTCAGAATCGTTAAGCCTAAGCGATAGCGTGTCGCCGTCCCTGTCGAATTCTGAGTCTCAATCCACTTCTGGGTCCATTTCGCAATCCATTTCCACCTCCATTTCGCCAAGCCAAAGCGACAGCGCAAGCTTGTCAAATTCAGAGTCCTTGTCTCAATCTCAATCGTCAAGCGAAAGCGACAGCACGTCTACCTCAAATTCGCTGAGCGAAAGCGACAGCACGTCTACCTCAATTTCGCCGAGCGAAAGCGACAGCACGTCTACCTCAATTTCGCCGAGCGAAAGCGACAGCACGTCTACCTCAATTTCGCCGAGCGAAAGTGACAGCACATCGACCTCAATTTCGCCAAGCGAAAGCGACAGCGCAAGCTTGTCAAATTCGGAGTCCTTGTCTCAATCTATCTCCTCGTCGCTAAGCGTAAGCAAAAGCGAAAGTCTCGAGAGCCAAAGCTTGTCTCAATCTCAATCGCCAATTCCAACAAGCCAAAGCTTGTCTCAATCTCCAAGCGACTCAATTTCGCCAAGCGAAAGCGACAGCGAGAGCCCCGAGAGCCAGAGCCACAGTGTCAGTGCCTCTGAATCTCTAAGTTGCGACAGGGTTTTCGTCGAAGGATTTTCAGAAAACTTTAAAACTGTAACGTCAGTTGAAGGAGAATGGGAGGGTTTTTATGTAGCGGATGGCACCTGTAACGATAACCCTGTATTCAAAAAAGATGAAGATAAGTATCTAAGCAAACTGGATATCCCAGACCAAGATTATGAAGAATATGAAGCATGGGCTATAATTAAAACCGACAATCCATGTGAAGCATTTAGTGTTAACCCTTACCATAACAACACTATTTTGCGATGGATAAATATAGGTGATTTTTGGAAGAAGGAATATAATTGCGATAATTGGATTCAGTGTGAAAGTAGATATGAATCAAATGTATCGCATGTGTGCGTACACTACGAAAGCGTAAGTGCTAGCCAGAGCTATAGCTTGTCGGAGTCTTTAAGTAACAGTATTAGCGAGTCTTTAAGCAACAGCTTATCAGACTCTCTTAGTAGCAGTCTTAGCTTTTCTGAGTCTCCAAGCAATAGCTTTTCTGAGTCTCTAAGCAATAGCTTTTCGAATAGCTTGTCGAATAGCCCGTCGGAGTCTTTAAGCAACAGCGCCAGTTTATCGGAAAGTGCCAGTTTTAGCAACAGTGCCAGTTTATCGGAAAGTGCCAGTTTATCGGAAAGTGCCAGTTTTAGCAACAGCGCTAGTTTATCGGAAAGTGTCAGTTTTAGCAACAGCGCATCGGAGTCTTTGAGCGACAGCGCCAGTTTGAGCAACAGCGCTAGTTTGTCAAATAGCCCATCGGAGTCTTTGAGCAACAGCGCAAGTTTGAGCAACAGCGCAAGTTTGAGCAACAGCGCCAGTTTATCGGAAAGTGCCAGTTTTAGCAACAGTGCCAGTTTGAGCAACAGCGCTAGTTTGAGCAACAGCGCTAGTTTGACCAACAGTGTCAGTCTGTCAAATAGCCCGTCGGAGTCTTTGAGTGCAAGTGAGTCGTTTTCTTCAAGTCTGAGTCATAGCGTCTCGGTGTCAGAATCTGTAACTTGCGTGGACACTGATACCTG
>Ga0163180_10000974_pt1 | contig 16336 bp, 13 predicted proteins | sample AtlANTMetagenome_2_FD_109647 | JGI IMG/M metagenome (GOLD analysis project Ga0163180, IMG submission 109647) | Marine eukaryotic phytoplankton communities from the Atlantic Ocean - Atlantic ANT 4 Metagenome | ecosystem: Environmental > Aquatic > Marine > Oceanic | place: North Atlantic Ocean...
AACACATTCCGATGCTCAAACGAATGTCGAAAGAGATTTCATGGGGCACAGATGATGAGAGTCTAAAGGGTGGCGACTTCTTCGGAGTTAAACGTAATTCGCGTTAGAATTCGCGTATTGCATGTGCTTCAGCTGGCTGGTAATTGGCGCAGCGTCAAACGAACATTGCAGCGCTTTCATAGCGACCGGGCAAAATGATCGGGCGGTAGAGCGCCCGTTGCAGACCTAAATGGCTAGCCCGGTAAATAAGGGTGTTTCTAGCCCTTACGATGACGAATCTTGGCACGCATACGTCGTTTCTTGCGTCCGATCTTACGCCGACCTTTACCTGTCTTCTTGGTTCCCACGCGATTCTCCTCGTTGGTATTCCGTGTGAATGGAGTGACTAAAATGTATTTGGTTTACGATTCTGGTTAATTATTCATAGTATCAGACGATTTGCTTTTTGTACAACAGCCTAACCGGTTGCATTCCCATCTTAACCATGGCATATTTCGCGATAGGTTTCCCTGTAAATGACAGGGATATTTGCCTCTAAAAGGAACTGAAAGAGAAAACATTCCATGAAATTCAAACTTTCAAATCTTGCAACTCTGGCAGCCGCGTTCGTCATAATCTCGGGCAGCATGAATGCGGCAGAGCCATATAAACATGGTCCGGACTCGATGCGGCAGGATGGCGTACCAGTAGGAAAAGTAACGAAACACCAATTCAAGACCAGCCAGTTGTTTCCCGGCACTGTGCGCGATTATTGGATTTATGTCCCAGCTCAATATGACGAGTCAAAGCCAGCGGCGCTGATGGTGTTTCAGGACGGCGGATCCTATGTCAATGAGCGGGGATCGTTCAGAACCCCTATTGTTTTCGATAACTTGATCCATCAGAAAAAAATGCCCGTGACGATTGGTGTATTCATTAATCCTGGTGTGATTCCGGCCACACAATCCGGTGGTCGGGATCGAAAGAATCGAAGTTTCGAATATGACAGTCTTGGTGATCTGTATGTCCGTTTTCTGATTGAAGAGTTGCTGCCAGTTGTAGAGCAGGATTACAACCTTACAGATGATGAGTCTCAACGTGCCATTGGTGGAATCAGTAGCGGAGGCATTTGTGCCTGGACGGCAGCGTGGGAGCGGCCGGACTATTTCAGTAAAGTGCTAAGTCACGTTGGAAGCTTTACCAATATTCGCGGTGGTCACGTATACCCGGCTTTGATTCGTAAGACGGAGCGCAAGCCGATTCGTGCATATCTTCAGGAAGGCCGGAACGATTTGGATAATCTTCACGGCAACTGGCCTCTGGCTAATTTGCAAATGGCCGCGGCATTAAAGTATCAAAAATACGACTACAACTTTGCGTTTGGTGAAGGCGGTCATAACGGAATCCACGGGGGTGTCTTGATGCCAGAGTCACTTACTTGGTTATGGCGAGAAGAGTAATTATGCAAGAAGATATTCCAAAAAGAAAAACCACTCCAATGATGAGATTCATATTTAGCCTCGCCTTTTTGTCCACGATAGGATTACCGGTTTCTGCTCAGGATATGCCGTTAAGCCAAATCCTTATAGAAGGAGAAGGCTGGGAGCTTGTAAGTGCTGGGTACAAGTTTACAGAAGGACCGGCCGCCAATGAGAAGGGAGAAGTCTTCTTTACAGATGTTTCCGAATCTAAGATCTACAAGATCGATTTAGATGGAAACGTGACGCTTTGGGCGGAGGAGACCAATGCCACAGCCGGGCTGATGTTCGGGGCTGATGGCGTGCTTTATGGTACATCGATCGGTGGTGGAGCGATCGTTAAGTTTTCGTCTGACGGCAAAATGGTACCGGTTGCTGATGGAATTTCCTGTAATGATCTGGTGATAGACGGAAATGGGAATATCTACTTTACCGATCATACAAACGGGAATGTAATGCATATACCAGTGGGTGGTAAACCAAAGGTCGTCGCCCAGGAAATCACGTTTCCAAATGGACTGATCCTCTGGAACGATCAGCAGTCACTTGTCGTGTCTGATATGCGTGGTGCGAATCTCTGGAACTTTAGAGTTGAAACAGACGGCTCGCTGTCTTTCAAACAACCGTATTCCACGATGGAATTACCGGTCGGCAGTACCGAAAGCGGAGCAGATGGTATGACCACGGATAAGGATGGTCGCATATATGTATGCACCACAAAGGGGATTCAGGTCTTTGACACTACCGGCAGATACTGTGGAGTCGTCTCAAAACCACAACGAGCATTTCTATCAAACATCGCGTTTGGTGGCACGGAACGGGATACCATTTATGTGACATGTGCAGACAAGGTGTACAAACGCAAGCTAAACACCAAGGGTATTCGTTATGCAGTGAAGGTCCAGACGCCCTAAAGCAAGCTGGTTAAGTTATTCCTGTTCCTCAATCAATTTGCGCTCAATGAGGTTGAAGCTTTTGCCGCTAGGAACACTAACGTAGTCTTTGTCACCATTGCCTAACGGTTTTTGACGATCATAGAAGTGGACACTTCCATTTCCCAACACTTCGCCGACGTCGCCTTCTACAATCAAGGCAGTCGCTTCGTCGATGCCGATCCCCAGTAGTTGGGGGTGTTTGTCAACAACGGCACTCATGTCAGCGAATCGACTTCGCTGCGCAAAGTGCTGGTCGATTCCACAGCCCTTGATGAATCCAAATCCACGTGTGTACCCTGCCGCCATAGGATTCCGGTTGCCGAGAGGATTTCCTCGGACCATGAATTCTGCCTGGATGGACGCTCCGGCTGAACTTCCGCCGATTACACCGCCTCGGCTTAGGACGTCATGCATCAGCGGAAGTGCTTTTGTGTGTTCGTAGGCATCCACAAACCGCCATTGTCGGCCGCCGCCAAACCAGATTGCATCTGCCTCTTTGATATGTGTTAGGAATGACTCTTTTTCCACATCTTGTTTATTGCGATCCCGAAGCACAACGACGTTGGTTGCTCCAACGGATTCAAACATTTTCTTACCGTAATCGCTGGATATCGGATCAGGCATCGATGTTGGTAGCACGATGATCTTTGCTTCCGGTCCCCCCGCCAATTCGATGAATTTATCCAGTACCGGACGCGGCATGCCACCTCCTCCTACGATGACCAGTGATCCCTTATTTACCGAGACATCGTTTACACGTTCTGCTGGAAAAGGTCGCGAACTGCGGTCTCTGGCCTGTCTTCTCATTGAAGTCAGATCGATATACTCCCCGTCTGCATACACCGCCGTCTCGGTGTTTTGATGTCGCGTTTTCCCTAGACAAACGGTCACTTTGCCATTGCCGATGACTTTCATAAATCGGCGATCAACTGCCAAGGCTGTCGATTCATCAATACCGAATCCTACAAGGTCATCGAAACGGTTAACCGCAACGGTCAGCCTAGCCAATCGATTACGCTGCGTGAAATGTTGGTCGATAATTGTGCCTGGTAGTAAGTCAAACCCCGTGCCAATTCGCGGGACAAGCTGCCCCATGGCAATCATCACCTTGGACTGAATGGCGGCTCCAGCAGAAGATCCACCGATGACGCCACCGCGTTTGAGTAATTCAATCAGCTCCTCTTCAACTTTAGTATCTGAGTAGGCTTTCGATAGTTTTGACTGATCACCGCCTGTGATCCAGACGGCTGTTGCGTCTAATAGTGGCGCGACGAATTCACGAGCATCAGCCGATTCGCGATCACGTGTGTGTAGGACGGCGACATTTTTAAAACCCCTGAGTTGCCAGGCGGTGATGATCTCTTTAACCTGATCCGGGTCGTCGGCTCTTATGGATGCAGTTGGAATGATAATCAGTTGAGCATTATTACCACCCGCCCAACTTTGAAACTGTTCATAGACTTGCGTTGGAATTGTTCCGCCGCCTGCGATGATAAGTCGTCCATGTGCACCTCGAGGATCGATGTGCTTACCAGGTGGATCGGCAATCACCTGAGACGCGATAAGTAACAGTGTCAAAGTGGTAAATAGTGATTTAGAGCGCATTGGAAGCAAACCAGTAGTTATGGTGGTTAACAGCAGTCGTTTGTGAACGACTTTATCAGGTCATTGGATTATTCTTGGGAATCGATGATGGCTTCGCCTGCCTTGAGGGCTTCGGTAATGCGGTCCACATCATAAACGCATCCGCCCCATGTGCCACCGCCGACACGCTGTAGGGCAGCCCACAATTTTGTGTCATCCGGTAGATCGGGGTCAGGTGCGAGTTCCGGATGTGTTGACCGATTTTCAAGTTCCGCCAAAGCTTCTTCCGGTGAGAAGCTTGTATCACCATGGCCAATTAGATTAACGCTTCCCTTCAATTCATTGCGGTCGACGATTATTTGAATAACATCGCCATCCTGCACCTTACCAATTGGACCGCCTGACAACGCTTCGGGCCCAACATGCCCAATACACGCTCCGGTACTAACGCCCGAAAATCTCGCATCTGTTAGCAGCGCAACTTCTTTTCCCCATTTTAGGAATTTTAAAGCGGAGGTCAGTTGGTATGTTTCCTCCATACCGGTACCTTCCGGGCCTCGCCCGATTAACACAAGAATGTCACCCGGTTTCAGTGGCTCCACGTTTTGCCCTTTGATCGCTTCGATGGCGGCACGCTCACTGGTAAACACTCTAGCCGGGCCGGTTTTTCGATAGACTCCGTCATCGTCGATGACGGATGGGTCAATCGATGTTGCTTTGATGACTGAGCCTTGCGGGCAAAGATTACCGAGAGGGAAGCAAACGGTGCTGGTCATGCCGCGCTCGCGTGCTGATTCTGGTGACATGATTACGTCACTCGGGTTTACTCCATCTTCGCGAACGAGACGATCTTTCAATTGTGTGCGCCGATCGGATTGCTCCCACCAATCCAGCACATCCCCAAGTGATGTGCCGGTTACGGTTTGTGCGTCTAGTTTCAACAAGCCAAGGTTACGCAAATGCAGCATTACTTCAGGAACACCACCGGCAAGGAAGAACCGAATAGTCGGGTGATTCGATGGCCCGTTCGGTAGAACATCAACGCATCGCGGCACTTGCCGATTTATATTACTCCAGTCATCTACAGTTGGTCGCCGTAAGCCAGCAGCATGTGCGATGGCGGGAATATGGATTAATAAGTTTGTTGACCCGCCGCACGCTGCGTGAACCACCATTGCGTTGTGTATCGAATCGTCCGTCAAAATGTCCGACATGGCGACCCCGTTGTCTGAGAGCGATTTAACGGCGTAGGCACTTCGAATCGCAGTTTCCAACCAGATTTTTTGGCCACTTGGTGCAAGCGCTGAATGGGGTAGTGCGATTCCCATTGCTTCTGCCACGACTTGACTAGTGGCTGCCGTACCCAGAAACTGGCAACCGCCACCAGGTGTTGCACACGCCCGGCAACCTGCCACCGATGCATCTTCCAACGTGATTTCACCGTGCACATACCGAGCACTGATTGTCTGAACTTTTCCGGCATCTTCTCCTTCTACCGGTGGTAAGGTGACTCCGCCGGGAACAATAATTCCCGGAATGCTACGTGATCCAGCCAGTGCGATCATCGTTGCCGGTAGCCCTTTGTCGCAGGTTGCGACACCGATGATACCCTGCCGATGCGGTAACGACCGAATAAGGCGTCGCATCACGATTGCCGCGTCATTTCGATATGGGAGACTATCAAACATCCCCGTCGTCCCCTGACTTCGTCCGTCACAGGGATCACTGCAAAATGCAGCAAATGGTAATCCACCTACTTCCTTTATGGCCTTAGATGCGGCTTCCACAAGCAACCCGACTTCCCAGTGGCCGGTGTGATAACCAAGTGCTACCGGGCTACCGTCGGGTGCGCGTACGCCACCTTGTGTCGACAGTACAAGGAATTGTGGATCGAGCAGTCGTTCAGGTTCCCAACCCATACCTGCTGCCTGAGTGAGACCGAACAAGTCTCCGCTGGACCAGGTACGTAGGATTTCATCGGTAAGTGGCAGTGCTCCGGATGGGCCGGCAGCGGTGGTTTGAACATCCAGTGTTGCAGGGTCCTGACCCTCGAGTAGTTTTGTGAGTTGTTTACCTACACTCATGTGTTTTCTTTCATTGTGACTAGCGCGTTCCCGGTTGTTCGTGAGATTCTTGCTCCGTAGTCGGGTCAGCTTGAATTACCTTGAAATACCGTTGTACCAACAATGTGAGAATGACGGGTAGCCCGATGCTCACTCCCATAGCAAGAGGAAACCAACCGTACTTGTTGGCGACATCACCAAATTTTGAGTACGCGAGTGAGATTCCCAAGTTGCTTAGGGCGACAGGCCAGAAGAACCTCTTAAAGCTCAGTTGGTGTACGCCCATTAGCAACACGCTCGACTCTGCCAGAACTGGCACACCTCGGGCAAAAACTAATACAGCCGGGCCATATTTTTGGGTGAGTACTTCAGCGCGATCAAGTTCGTCAGGGCTGGAAAACCGTGATGCAAATGCCGGACCCCAGCGTTTCGCGAGAATGAAGCCGATCATCGCACCAACCGTTAATCCAGTCCACGAAGCGCACGCTGCAATCAGCCAGTCAATTTGGCCACCACCTAGTGTGCTTACGACACTCGATGGAATCGGCAAGAAGATATCACCGGAAAGCAACAGCACGATGGCGCCAGAAACCACCCATGGGTCGTCTGTATCCGGTATCCACTCTCTAATCGAGTCACCGAAAAAGACGAAAGGGATGATTGGAATTGCCAGGACAATACAAACCGGGACAAACTGTCTTAGTAGTGTTTGCAACGGAGTTGACGTCCATTTATAGGTGGTGACTAGTTATTCCCAGTTCACGCCACTCAGTCGATTTAGTGCTAACTGAAGGGCATGCGTGCCATCACGGCCGTGTCCTTGCGACTTGAGTCCTTCATATAGTTGCTTGGAAAGGGCGAGGCCGGGTAGGCATAGTCCCATCCGGTTTGCTTCATCAATGGCAATCCCCATGTCCTTGATGAAGTGCTCAACAAAGAACCCCGGGTCGAAGTTTCCATCGATAATGCGTGGGCCAAGATTTGAAAGTGACCAACTGCCTGCTGCACCGCTCGCTACAGACTGCATTACCGTTGGAAGATCCAGTCCAGCTTTGTAACCGTACAAGAGCGCTTCGCAGACTCCAATCATGTTGGTAGCGATAAGCGTTTGATTGACCATCTTTGTGTGCTGACCGGAACCAGCTTTTCCCTGATACACGATGGTTTGTCCCATTGCATCCCAACAGGGTTGCAGGGCACTTACGACATCCTCGTCGCCGCCAATCATGATGGAAAGCGTGCCGTTTTTTGCACCCACATCACCGCCGGAGACTGGTGCATCAACACTATGTACACCTTTTGCTTTGGCAGCTTCATAGATTTCAACAGCTAGTGAAGGTTCGCTAGTGGTCATGTCGACAAGGACATTTCCTTCGCTACTTCCGGCAAGGGCTCCGTCTTCTCCGAGTAAGACTGCTCGCACGTCGGATGGAAATCCAACGATTGCAAATGTGATGTCGCTTGCTTCAGCCACGGCCTTGGGACTGTCAGCCCAGGTAGCACCGGCATCGAGAAGAGGCTGTGCTTTTTCTTTGCTACGCGTATAAACCGTTGCAGAAAGCCCGGCATCCATTAGGTGTTTGCACATGCTGGCACCCATCACACCAGTGCCAATCCAGCCTATTTTGGTTACCCCGGGTTCAATTTGTATTCCACTCATGTTGCTCGTCCTTTTTATGCCGCGTTGCACAATGGATAAGGGCTTAGGTTGTTTCTTGAAAATGCCCTATCCAGATAGCCGCCATTGTAGCGTGATTTAGTTGACGGTGGAGTGGTCGGTAGTGCTATCCTGAGACTGCACTCTATTGCCAGCGACCTATTGCCAACGATGTTCAGGACGATTGATGATCTCTTGCAATACGATGGCCGTCGTGAGGCCGTCCTTCGAATGCAGCAGTTCGTGTACTCGGCTCAGTATTGACTCGTCTGACTGGCTGCTATCCAGAAGAGATTTAGTAAGCGAATCTTCCATCTTTTTGCCGTCGTCACCGCTTACATCATCAAACCTACTGCTGATGTGTCGTGTGTCGGTTTCTTCACCGGCGTAGTCTGCTTCATCGTATTCATCAAAAACATCTTCGTCGTAATCGCTGAAGACTTCTTCGCTGTGTCCATAATCACTTCGTAGAGTCTCGTACTGCTCACCGTGGTCTCTGACCGGAGGGTCAGGTTGCTGTTTAGGAGGTGCTTCCGCTACGTCCCCAAGTGACTCCTTTAACAGGCGCCGCAGTTGTTGTACTAGAGACTCGTTCATCAGTCCGGTGGTGATTCCTCGACAGGAAAATTAGTTAGGGATCTTAGTTTGAATGCTTAATCAGCATCAATGACGGCTTGATTCGATTTGTTGTTGCCGCCGGCAATCGCAACTCGCATGTCGGTGTCGGATTGGATATTCCTCAATTTGTAATACTCGCTGATCGTCAGCTTGCCATTTTGGAAGGCATCCGAGATAGCCACGGGAACATCTGCTTCGGCCAGAACCAATTCTGCACGGCTCTCTTCGATGGTGGCCTGTTTTTCCTGTTCATGTGCAACGGCCATTGCGCGTCTACCTTCAGCCTTTGCTCGGGCGACCCGCGTATCTGCTTCCGCTTGATCTGCTTGCAGTCTGGCACCGATATTGTCACCAACATCGATATCGGCAATGTCAATTGAGACGATTTCAAATGCAGTTTGTGAATCCAGACGCTTTGCCAGTACCGTTTGCGAAATCAAGTCTGGGCTACGTAATACATCTTTATGCGATTCGGCGGATCCAATTGCACTTACAATCCCTTCGCCGACACGGGCAATAATCGTCTCTTCGGTCGCACCACCAATTAACTGTTTGATATTTGCACGGACGGTAACACGCGCACGCACTCTAAGCTGGATGCCATCCTTGGCAACGGCATCGAGCGTTGACTTGGCGGTGCCAGACGCCGGACAATTGATCACTTTGGGGTAAACACTTGTTTGAACGGCCTCTAATACGTCACGTCCGGCACGATCAATTGCCATTGCTTCACGAAATGACAGATCGATGATCTTGGCTTTTTGAGCTGCAATCATTGCACGGATGACTGTCGGAACATTTCCACCGGATAAGTGGTGAGCGACTAGCATATCAGCTGTAATGCCATTTTCTTCATCATTGGGAAACCCAGCTTTGACAGCCATAATCTTGCTCATGACGATCATTTTCGGCGGTGCCTTCTTAAACGTCATGTACAGTAAATCCATTAGTGATATCTTGGCATTAGTCAATTTGCACTGAATCCAAAGCCGAAAGAAATGGATGAAGATGTAGAATGCGGACAAAAATAATAGTCCGACGATGGACAGAATGACCACCTTAACTGTCGGAAACTCATCAGCAGCGACAATTAGTAACGATGTGAGTTGTGAATAGATCATTATTCAGCACTTGTTCAAGGTGAAGTGAAAGATACCTAGTGATTAGGCGTCCGTCATTCTAACTCATTTAGATCTTCTTCAAATGATGAATAGTCTATTGATTCACTGTTTTCTTCTGATGGGTGGGATGATGGCTCGTTACTTTGAATCACCTCTTTCACCATGATTCGGTTACCCACTGCCGAGACAACTTCCACTTGCTTGCCTTCCTCGATCATCGTGCCGTTGGTAACCGCGTCCAACTGGTCATTGCCCAGTCGTATCCGTCCATTGGGCATCATGGCGGTTAGGGTTATGGCTGTAGCACCGATAAGCTGATCTAACTCCTTTTGATTGTCGCTTTCGCCGAGTTCAGGGTCGGGGATCGATTTCTTACCTAGAGGTGTCTTTGGCCAGAGTTTAAAGGCAATGGTCAGAGCGATAGGTACGGCGACGGCAGAACCGAGTAATACGACAAGTCCAGTTGTACTGCCTTCATTAAATCCATGAATGACGGCATAGACGAAGGCAGTGCCTGCAACAATTCCGAGTATTCCACCGGAGGGAATAAAAACTTCGAGCACTACCAGTATGGAGCCTAAAAAAATGAGTAGAGCACAAATAAGATACGGATTCATTGCTGATTGTCGGGCGTTAGGTTTTGCGTCTTACAACGACTCGGTTTCCTGTCACTTCATTTACCACAATCTCTGTACTGGCGTCAATCAAATCTCCCTCGCTGATTACGTCGATGACCTCACCGTCAATAATGACCTTGCCGGCAGGTGAGAGTCGTGTATGCGTCTTACCTGTTTTCCCGATAAGATGCTCAAGATGTACCATCGCTTCATTCCACTCTCGCTGCGGTGTGTTCTCTTCTTCCGTGTGTATAAGCTGTTTCGCGAACCACATTCGCGATAACGGCTTACGTAGAACCAAGAATAATGTCACCGTAAACACACCGGACAGAAGCAATGTCAGCATGTTGTTGATTAATTCATTCCATTCGAAGTTCGACGATGGAATCATGAAGTTAACTGTGGCTAGAATCAACGACGAGAACACGAGGACGATTCCACCAAATCCAAAGATTCCAAACCCAGGTATCACGTAGATTTCCAGTACCAGGCTGATTACACCGATGATAAACAGCAGTAATTCCAGAATTCCCGCTGTGTCGTTATGGATTTGAGCCCAGAAGAATATTGTGAGTGTTACGAGTGCTACAAAACCAGGTACACCAAGGCCAGGTGTGGTGATCTCTGAGATCAAACACCATGTGCCAACCATAAACAGAAAGCCCATTAAGATCGTGTTGTTGGCCAAACTGGTAAGAAATCGACTTAGTGCTGGGCGTTGTATCTTCTGGATTTGCTCAGGGTCTATGCCAAATGTAGCGGCAATGTCTTCAATGTTGGTGACGACTCTGTCAGCAACGCCCATTGCAAATGCCTGTTGAGATTCCAAGCCATCGGATACGTCGACTAACTGGTCTTCTTGCCAAAGATCTTCATCTTCATCAGCAGCCTCGGCGAGCTCTTCCGAGCAGAATATTCTTGTTTCACCGGTGTCTCGATTCAGATATGTATGCAGTGTTGTCTTGGGGTCGACGAGACCTAAAATGAGCGACCAATTGCGTCCGTTGTTTCGCTTGATCTGTTTGAGATCTTCAATCAGCCCCGGGCGATCGACAATGATATTCCCGCGACCACCTAGATTGGCTGATTGCGACATGTACACTGCATCGCATGCCATAACCCACAACGCGGCATCCTTAAGTGCTTGTGGGTTCACATATGCGACTGTGGTTACATTGCGAAAGTCACTTGAAGCCAATAGCATCGCAATCTCACGTGAGCCGTTGATGTCGCCACCGGTCGTATCGATGTCGAAGAGGATTAGATTTGCCTTTCTTGATAATGCATCAGAAATCATCCGTTTAATCTCATTGCAGTAAGACGGATGTAAATTGTTGCGGATGTTAATGCGAACAACGGACCATTCAGCTTCCGCTACGGTCACGGAGCGAAATCTATCCGTAGCGACCTGAAGATGTTGAGCTAGCTCGTCTCGGGATGAGGCGGTGTAGGTGACAAGTTCGTGCTTTCGTAGAATAGCACCGTCGATTCCGGTCGCTGCATTGGCATCGAGGATTGTCGTTACCTTGTTTTTGACCTCGAGCGCATCGAGTTCAGATTGATTCGCAATGATCGGTTTAGCACCATTTTCAACGATGTAAATCGGTTCAGATGGATCGAGGATTCCGCTGACGAAGGCCGTTGGATAGCCACGACCCAGACCAACTTCTTTATAAGTTGCCTGAATACCTTGTGACGGCTTGTCACTTGGCTCCAACACAGGCCCGAGTTTTGAACTCGGTTTGGGAATGATTTGCTCGCATGCCAATGCGATCAGGACAGAATGTCCTGTTAAATCGTGTGGTAAGAAAGCAACCATCTCAACTTTGGTTTGCCTTCTTACAATCTGTGCGATCTTCAAACAATCTTCGTATGCACTCTGATCATGTGTACCTGTTTGCCCGAATTGAAGGACGATACAGTTCCGTGTGGCGTTGCTCGTCTCTCCCAATTCGTTGGCAGTCGTTTCGATGGCCCGAATGATTCCCGTTACACGTGTGGGCTCGATCGGCAGGTCGATGCGAATAATTCGCCCGATTGCATCTTGCTGTTGTACTGCATACGCACCTGAACCGAATGCGAACAGCAACCCAAGGCTGAATACGCATGCGACGGCATTACGAATGAACGTACGCTTTGGAAATGGGCAATTCATATCCGTTAGAAAAACGCATCCGGGATTTGTGTTTACAGATTCAAGCCAAGCTATCCTCTTATGGTAACCAATCGAAGGCGATAATCTGCCGAATTACCGATTAAGTGGTGTTTGCTGACCGGATTGATTGGCTTGACGTTGCTGTCTGGTAGGTGCTGCATTGACGACCTTTTTCCAACCACTTGGCAGACTCGGTTCATAGAAGTTCTTTTCCCAGATTCTCAAAGCTTCAAACGTTGTGTTGAAGTTTTCTTCACGATCGCGAAAGTTGAAAACAGTACGGGAGTGATTCTTACCTTTGACGAAATTACGGTCAAAGATCACGATTCCTTTTGGTAAGAAATCGCGACGATCGATGATGATGTGGACTTTCAGATAATTAGCCGCATCGGCTTGGCTTTTAGGGAATGCCTCTAACCAAACTGCGTCTTTCACATTTGAAGGAGTAATGACTTGCAGCCAGTATCGCTGTTTAATTTCAGCAGCATCAGCTCCAAATAGAAAGGGAAGTGGTCCGTTCTTAATAGCCTTGCCTTGTAGTTCAGCCGGCAGGATTTGTTGGATGAGACGCTCGTTGGTGAAGTCGTATTCAAAGACACTTTTGCCATCGCATACCCACCATTCACCGTGAACACCCTCAATGGCGATGTGGCGTGGCTTTTCCTGAGGGCTGCGTGGTGCTTGATAGGACAGTACTTTTTCGACTTTGAACATTCCTTTGTCAGGGTCGGCATATCGTATGAGGCCTGTGCTATATGTCTTAAATGTGTTTTGTGGTCCGAATACGGTGTCAAATTGCCAACGCTCAAATTTGCAGCGATAACGGTCTACTTTCGCGGTTTTGTTTTGCCAGTATTCCAGAACCTTATTGATATAAGTTTGATGTGCTGCCGAGAGAGGAATAAAGGACGGCGCCTTGATGGATTTTTGGGCGGTGCGTTGCTCCACAGCGGGTTGTTGAGCACTTGCAGGACGTACCGTACCAGAGTTTTGTACACGTGGTGTGTTGTTATTTTTGGTAGTGCCAGATTGGTTTGGCACGATGCTCGGAAGCTTCTGAGCGATGGTGGCAGTGACAATTACAAGCTGTAATAACACTGCTAAATGGATTGTCTTACGGTTGAGCATCCGTGCTTCTTTTCCGTCTTGAAATCAATTGATTTATGAATGCGGATTCTAGCAATTCGCTCAACAAAACCAAATAGTGATCAATCAGCCTATTGTGTCCAGTCGTCTAATCGCATGTGCAGTTGGGCGAAATCATCCATGATCCAATTGGCTTCTTCTGAACCGCGAATCTCACAATCGTCCCGGCCTTGTGTGTAAAGCACTGTGAAGCAGCCGGCGGTATTTCCAGATTGAATGTCAAATACAAAGTCGCCAATCATTACTGCTTCGGACGGCTGAATACCCCACTGCTCACAGATTTGTAATGGTGCCCATGGGTCAGGTTTGATGGGGCCGTCGTCGCGGCCGATGATGATGTCAAAAGTCACCGGTATCAATTTGAGCATTTCGTTGGCAAAGTCTTTGCGATTCCGCGTGACAATTGCCATTGGTAACTGCAATTGCTCAATGCTTGCCAGTGTTTTCACCACATTTGGAAATACAGTAGCATCGCTTACACCTTGCTGTTCGTGACGTAGTAATATCTGTTCACATTCAGTTCGGCGCTCATTTTCCATTGACTCCATGGTTTCCAGGATCGGAAGTCCGTTGGGCAACTGCATATCTTGCCGTATCGCTTCAAAATCAAGTTTGGAGTCGATTAAGGTACCGTCCATGTCAAAGATGAATCCACGAACGGCATTACTTGGCTTGATCATAAATAGAGCCGGAATGGGTGAGCCTATGGAATAAGTACGATCTTGCCTGCAATCGTACCCGCTTTCATCAGCGTATTATCTTCTTGGATCTGGTGGGCTTGAGCAGCATCACTTAGAGGAAGACGGTGGCTGATTTGTGCCTTGAGTTGGCCTGATGACAGCCAATTGTTAATGTCATCAGCACATGCCTTCAGTTCGCAGGGTGGAGCCTTAAACATCACAAAGCCGAACATGTGTAGGCCTTTGACATAAAAAGGCCCAACGGGGAATGGAGGACGGGCGTCTCTACCGGCCATGATTACAATGCGTCCTCGTTCAGCCATGACTTCGACGATGGATTCCAAGTCCGGCTCTCGAAGTGTTTCCCAAAAGACGTTAACTCCCTCAGGTGCAAGTCGAGCAATGGCTTCAGTTTCGTTCTCTTCTTTGTAGAGAATGACATCATCCGCTCCGAGTTCTTTGCATCGTTCGGCCTTTTCCTGGCTGCCTGCTGATGTGATTACTCGTGCTCCAGTGATTTTTGCCATTTGCAGAACCATGGCTCCGACACCACCGGATCCACCGTGAACAAATATGGTGTCATCCGCATTGATTTTTGCATCCCGAAACAGGCCCAAATGGGCTGTCACACCGACGAGTGAACACGCCGCGGCATCTTCATCGGTGACATTTTCCGGTGTCTTGTATAGCCATTCTTGATCGATCGCACAGTATTCAGCAAAAGTGCCTTGGCGTCCGAGGAGACCTTGGTTGGTTCCCCAAACCCTGTCACCAACTGACAATTCTGTCACGTCACTGCCAACCGCTTCGACCGTTCCGGCAACATCGCAGCCGACGACGAAGGGATTAGGAAGCTCCCAATAGTTTGCACCATTGCGGATATAGGTATCTACAGGATTCAGGGCAGCAGCCCCTGTTCTTACGAGTACCTGATTTGGCCCTAGTTCAGGCCGCTGGATTTCACCGTACTGAATATTACTGGCCGGACCACATTCGGTGATAAAAGCCGCATTCATCGTCGCCATAATCGCTCATTTCTCCCTAAAAACCCAACACTTCCCCGCATTATGCCTTGTCGCCCGACCACCGCCAATCATGGACACCCACCTTTTATCAGATTGCCGAAATTCATGGACAGTCTATAGTTTCTGCCGTGGTAATCATGGACCCCCACTTACTCTAGTACCAAAAACCAGCGTTTTTGCCGTGATTTACATCGTGAATTTATGCCTGTCTTGGATTCTGTTTTGGATTCTGTGAGATTTGGTGACGAAAAACATGCCTGTCTTAGATTTGAATAGGTGGGTGTCCATGAATGGGGTTGGAATTTTGATAGAATCGGCGGTTCATAAAGGAGATGGATCGATTATGGATGTTGATAGTGCTTTGCAAGCGGTGCGGCAGGCTGCTGAGAATGGACAATTAAGTGACACTGCTGTGACAAATCTGGCTGCCTGGTTGAGCGAATCTCGCTACGAAGAATACCGTGGATTGATCATCGATCAAGTCAAAAACCAGGCTTGGGATGAACTGGATGATGTGTTTTGGACTGTCATCCCATTTGGGACAGGTGGCAGGCGAGGTCGCATGCACCCGTTTGGCAGCAATGCCATCAACGACCGTACTATTGGTGAAAGTGCCCAAGGACTTGCAACATACATAAAGGAAAACGTAAACCTCGACGATGTACTTCCTTCATGTGCGATCGCCTATGATACCCGTCATCGATCCAGACACTTCGCGGAATTGTGCGCTTCGATCATGGTCGCCAACGGCTTTAAGGTATACATGCTTGACGATTACCGCGCAACTCCGCAATTGTCCTATCTTGTGCGAATGAAAAACTGTACTTGCGGAATCATGGTCACAGCTAGTCATAATCCACCATCAGATAATGCAGTCAAAGTCTATTGGTCAACCGGCGGCCAAATCCTTCCACCTCATGATTCTGGAATCATCGACTGTGTTATGAATACAGACGAGATACACCAAGTCGACTTTGAAGCTGCATTTCAAAATGGAGATGTAGAGTTCTGCACCGATGAACTGGATGCAGCATACCAATCGGAAGTGATACGGCACGGTTTAGCAACTGACATCGATCTAAATATTCTCTACTCACCACTTCATGGCGTCGGTGGTCCAATCGTCTCAGAGACATTGACTGCAGCCGGATTCATTAACGTCGAAGTATTCTCTGCACATGCAGAGCCTGACGGGGACTTTCCAAACGTACCGGGCCATGTCTCAAATCCTGAAAACCCGGCCGTATTTGAAGCCATGATCGAATATGCACAGTCCCA
>Ga0163180_10000976_pt1 | contig 16330 bp, 12 predicted proteins | sample AtlANTMetagenome_2_FD_109647 | JGI IMG/M metagenome (GOLD analysis project Ga0163180, IMG submission 109647) | Marine eukaryotic phytoplankton communities from the Atlantic Ocean - Atlantic ANT 4 Metagenome | ecosystem: Environmental > Aquatic > Marine > Oceanic | place: North Atlantic Ocean...
ACCCCTTCCCTAACGTGTGTACAATCAGTGGCATTAATAGTATTCATGGCTACATCATTTATCACGCCGGTGGTGACATTATGGTGGTTTCTCTGCACGCACACGTTCGAAAACGTTTCGTAGTTAAATTCCTCGATGCCTCGTCGGATGAGTTTTTTGTAATATTCCTCTTCCGTGTTCACGTCGCTCGGTTTGAGGAGAATCTCAATCTGCGACGCCGCCTTGGTCGTGGCTTCTGAAGACATCATCGTAAAAATACAGAAGAGCGTGTTCCAAGGAAGACGAAGACGAAGACGAAAACGAAGACGAAGACGAAGACGAGGAAATGCGGACTTGACGAGAGAATTTTTGTTTGTTTGTTTTTCCGGTTGTTCATTGTTGTTTTTTTGATGGCTGTGATTGACTTTCGGATATCCGGCGGCGACATTCCGATCGTCACTCACACGCACACAAGCACAAGCACACATACAAAATACATAAATATGGAACGAACTTACATCATGATTAAGCCGGACGGCGTCCAACGTGGTCTCGTCCACAAGGTTATCGAGAGATTCGAGCAAAGAGGCTTCTACTTGAAGGCCATGAAGATGCAAATGGTCACCAAGGAACACGCAGAAAAGCACTATGCGGATTTGAGCTCCAAGCCGTTTTTCGCTGGATTAGTCGCGTACATGTGCTCTGGCCCGGTCGTTTGCATGGTCTGGGAAGGCAAGGATGTTGTTAAGACTGGTAGAAAAATCATCGGTGCGACTAATCCGTTGGCCTCGGAGCCGGGATCTTTAAGAGGCGACTTTTGCATCGAAGTTGGAAGAAATGTCATCCATGGCTCCGATGCCGTGGAGTCTGCGCAACACGAAATCGGTTTGTGGTTCCCGGAAGGCGTTTGCGAGTACGAACACGCCTTGCAAAAATGGATCTACGAATAAAGTAACGAATAACATTAATTGTTGTTGTCATTGTTAATACGTACAGGGTATACAATGTATACATGTCGAAATATGTGTCTATGTATAGTATTAGAACTTTTATCTTCTACCTCTGCTGCTTGTATTCCTTCCGTTCGATCTGTTCCGAAACGAAGGCTTTAAACGCACTTGAGTGTCCAAGTCGTTGCAGACGAACCATTTTTTCGACTTTGTCACGGAGTCCTCCGAATCCAAACTAACCTCGTACGCGTACATGTTCCACAAGCAGTTCCACATGACGTGTGGCTGCGATTCGTACTGCTCGCTGCTCCCTTTCTTCAGCCTGAAAATATCGCCTTTTTTATTTACCTTCGCTTTTCCTTCGAGTTCGCCTAAACTCCAGTGCTTGACGATTTTGCCACTCGACCAAACGCCTTTCCGCACGAGAACTAAAACGTGGTCGTTGATGTTGAAACGTAACATCGGTCTAGGTTCAGAGTTTGAAGCCTGTGGCCGACGAATGCAGTCGTCCACGTCTTCCGGTGCAAATATCAATCCTTCTTCGCCATTTTTACCATCCAGTTGGATTTGATACGGGAAGCGCGCGCGAGGATTCAAGTCCAACTCACGCACGGCAACTGCGTTTGGCTTGTACCAGTGTTGCACGACAACGCCAGATTTCCACCCCGTGCTCATTTTACATTGTACGCACGCACCTAACGGGAACCGTAATTTCCGTGGTTCTGGACGCTTCAGCAAATTCAAGCGTTCCGTTTCTCTCAAAAGTTCTTCGTATAATTCTCCTTGTTCGCAATCGCACTTCATCCTATCAATTGCCGAATCATTCATCTCTTGTAAATCGCTCAAAAACGAAGGCTCATAACCATCGTATCGCATGCGTTCAGCACACGGATCAGTGCGTTCAAACACCGGTTTTGGACGTCGAAATGTAAACTCGAGAGCGGCTCCGCGTGCCTTTCGTTTTGCGCCATCGAGTTGACACTTGAAGGGGAACGTTTCTGCGCAAAAGCTAAAAGAACGAAACCTATCGTCCGAGGAGACTTTGATTGTCTCTCCATTTTGGTCGTTCACGCGCGCAAACGGGACTTCGTTCTCCACGTAATCCAAAATATCCTCCATGGAATCGAGTTCAGGGACGCTATCGATGAGTTCATGCGCGGAAATTGTGATTCTTTCGCAATGAAAAGGACCGCAAACCAAAATCCACGCCGCGTATTCCGATTTACTTCGAACCAAATCGTATTCGTTACCAGAAAAGAAGAAGAATGGTCTCTTCCATTCTTTGATGTTGTGCCAGGTTTCCGGAGCGTTCGAGTCTGGGCTATACTTTGTCGGTCTCTTCAGGATTCTCAACACAACTTCTCTGCAAGATTCGGGCAATTCGGCGATATCGAAGCACGACAAAACACATCGAGGAATCCTTGACAAATCATCGCAATTTGGATTTGGCGATTTATACCACGTCGCCTTGATATACCCGTGCATGTGCGTGGAATCTTCGTGGCTTAACGATTGTCCTTCCTCTTCTTCGTTGTTGCTATTGTTGTTATCCTCAACGATTTTCTTGTATCCAGTGCCGCGCGTCGTGTTGAATTTACGATTGCTGACTAAACTAAAACTATTCGCATCTTTCTCGCCTTCTTTTTCCTCGACGAAGATACCTCGCGACCTCGGTTTGTAAGGCTTTTCGCAGTCGTCGCAGATTTCCAAGGTTGGATACTCTATGAGCTCGTTCGATGGATCCCACATCGTTCCATACACGCCACCGTAGATATACGAGTACAGCGAATCCCAGCGATCTTCATCACCATAAAGCGTGCGGTAATGCACCGAATCAATGACTAGCGTTCCACTCGGGTGCAGCTTTTCCAGACATCGCATGATAGCTGACGCTGTCGGAGAACTCTTTCGGAAAAGTTTCATCGTTTTGCCTCGCACTAATGCTCGACACGCCGAGAGTTTTTGGGACAGTTGTTTTGCATCTTCGAGCGAGTCGAGATTGTAGAGCGCTTTTAGTCTCGGGACTTCCGTCGCTTCAGATAACACATCGCTCTCGTTGTGCGATGCACTACTATCGTGCCCGTTCCTCTCATTTGCTGCTGTTGTTGTTGATGTTGCTGGTTTTTCTCTTTTGTATTCTTGTTCTTCGTCGTCATCGTCCAACGTCTCGAGACGAAACTTTGTCTTGTTCTTTTCTGCGCTGCTTTTGTTACTTCCTCCTCCTCCCACTCCTTTCAGATCGTTGTCGTCATCTCCGAACAAGCCAGGCGCTGGTCGGAACTGCGGATGCTCGTGAGAGTTCATCCTCATTGCGTGTGGAGACGAGAAGAACGACCGCGAAGAACGAGAAGAAGAATTTGGCGAGGAAGACGGAGAAGAAGGCTGTTGTTGCTGCTGTTGTTGTTGTTGCTGCTGCTGCTGCTGCTCTTCTTCCTCCTTTTCTTCTTCTTCTTCTCGTTGAGCAGTCGTTGACGCAGCAGACGACGGCGTCGGTTTCTTTACCGAACCCGGTCGACGTTTCTTCTTCGCCGCGAGCGATCGCGGGATGGGCATTTTCGCGTCGAGCTATTAAGAAGTATCTCTGCCTTTTGATGTATCTCCTTCTCTCTAATAATCTCGTAACGTGAACGACGATACCTGACGACGAGAAAAGTCAAACTTCTAATTCGAGACGACGACGACCACCACCACCACGAGGACAAGACGAGCGCAATCTCACAAAAAGTCTTCTTCCTCTCTCTCTCTCTCTGTCTGTCTGCGTGTCTGTGTGCGTCTGTTTCGCAGACGGGAGACTATCAGAGACGATGAATTATGGTTAATCAAGTGCGTGTTTTTGAGCCGTTTTGTTTTCTCTGTGTGTCTGTGTGTCTTGTGTGTGCGTGTGTGCGTTTGAGGAAGTCCTGTGTGTGCGTGTGTCAAAAATTTTCGTTTTCGTTTTCGTTTTTCGTGCGTGCCGTGTGAAAAACGAACCGACGACGACGACTTTGACATTTGATGACTTTGACGACTTTGACAAGTTTGACAAAGGAGAAAAAAAAAGCGCAAAAATACAAAAAGAGAACAAAGAAGAGGTATCTTATTTAGGTATCTTCTTCTTTAAGAAGCTCGGCGCTCTGGTGTACGTGCAACGCATTATACATACGGAACGTAGTGTAGTTCAGGAAGGATTAGGCAGAAACGAGAGATTTTCTTGACAGCGGTATAGAATATAGAAGAGAAATGAGCATACCAAAGAGCAATAATAGCGATGCGGTTGCCATTCGAAAACACTTGAGAGAGAGGATTTTGGATGACGTGCTCGGCATGTTTAACAGTTTCAACGAAGAAGAAGAAGAAGAAGAAGGATTTTCACCATCGTCAACGTTAGAGTGGAGAGTTTTAATTTTAGACGATGTGACGACCAAAGTCGTCTCTTCCGCGGTAGGGATGGCAGACTTAATGGCTGAACGGTCCATCACCAGCGTCGAGTCTATTCTCAAATCTCGTGAACCGCAACCAGAGAGGGAAGCGATATATTTCATTTCTCCAACAAACGAGAAAGCAGTAAAAGCGTTGATTAAAGACTGGGACGTGAGCGAAACAAATAACGATGAAGAAGAAGTCAATAACAACGAAAAGGAAAAGAAGAAGAAGAAGAAGAAGAAGAAACTGACACTCTTTGGTGGTGGGAACAAAAAGAACAACAATGAACACAACAACAAAAAGAAAGAGTCAAAGAAGAAACCAACGAAGCCGTATCGCGCGGCGCATGTATTCTTTTCCTCCCCAGCTCAAAGAGAAACGCTTCAACGTTTAAAACAGAATACAAACCTCATTAGACATTTGAAAACGTGCAAAGAAGTGTACGCGGAATTTCAAGTGAACGATTCGAGGTCCTTTTCGGTCGATTACGCCGGTGCGTTACCCGCGTTATTTGGCGAACGTGGTAGAACTTTAGGCGAGTGTGTGGACGCGTGTTCGACGCGCTTATCAACAATGCTGTCGACAATTGGAGAGTTGAACGCAAACATTCGCTATAAAAAAGGAGTCATGAACGAGGACGGGGAAATTATCGGGAGAAACGCGTGCGAAGCGGTAGCGAGACAGACGGAGTATTTGCTTTCGAAAATGCGAGAGAAAAAATCACTGGATGAAGAGACCAAGAAAACTAATGGATCTGTGAGTTCGAATTTAGGCAAAAGTGGAGATACATCTACGTGCGAAGTGTTGGTATTAGATCGATCGTTCGACTATGTTGCTCCAATTATTCACGAATGGACGTACGAAGCAATCATTCACGATCTCTTGAACGTGCCAAATTCTGTGTACACGTACTCGATAAATACAAACAAAGGAGTCGAAGAGAAAATAGCGAAACTGGATGAAAAAGATGCATTATATGTAGAGTTGCGACACGCTCACGTTGCAAAGGTAATGGGAGATTTGTTCGAAAAAGGACGGATTGAAAATGAAGCGAGCCAGAAGAACACCTCGAATTCAGACATCAAGAGAATGGTACAAGCGTTGCCGGAAACTTTAGCCAGACGAGCGAAACTTAGTATCCATACCTCAATAGCCGCTGAGCTCAACCACGTGTTGAATGTTTGCGACTTAGCTTCAGTAGGGAGAATGGAACAAATGGTTGCTTTTGGGGAGGCGACTTCGAAAGACATAATTCAACTATTGTCCAGTCCTCCTTCAAATGTATCAGACAACTTGGACGAGGGAGGAAGCAATGCAGCATCGACGATTACGATTGAACAAACTCTACCGGCGGTAGAAAAGCTGAGATTATTGATGATTTACGCTGCAACGCACCCAGAGAAGATTGATGAGCAAGAAGCACTAAAATGGATTCGAGCAAGCGGTTTAACGCAGAAAGATATCGACACCGTCTTAAAATTGGAACAGCTCGGAGCAAAGATTCGGAAAACGGATGCAACAACTTCGAAGAGCACGCGGATGAACAGACCTCGAGTAGATGAAAGATTGAAAGCGACATCGAGTAACCCGTCAAACGCAAGCTTTGACCGATTCATTCCGAGAGTCGCGGCAATGGTGCGAGAATTGGACGGTAATGCGCTTTCGCTAGACGGTTTCCCGTCTTGTTCTGTTTTATCTTCATTTACGAACGAAGGAAAAAGCAAGAATGGCGACGGTGAAAAAACTTCCCAATATGGCACTAACAATTGCGTTGATGATGACGGGTCGAAAAGTTCGGGCTCGAATCTTTCAACCAGGCCCCAAGCAAAATTAGGAAGATGGGCGTTGCACGCTCGAAACGGTTCGGCAATTCCTGACATTCCAAGTCGAACGGGAACGCCAGATTCTTTCGTAGAAGACGAATTGGAATCGAAAAGAAAGACGAAGAAGAAACGTATTATAATCTTTGTCTTAGGAGGCGTAACTCGTGGCGAGATTCGGGAAGGATTTCATCTGAGTGAGGAGCTCGACCGCGACGTATTCATCGGCGGTACGAGTATTTTAAATCCAGAAACGTTTATTGGTGATTTGATGAGCATCGAGGGATCTCTGTCTTTACAAAGCACAACACGCATTATGCATTCTGCGTCTCCGCCTCCCGATGTCTCCCACGAGCACCTTGATCCGGTTTCATCTCATTCTCATCTTCAAGCGCAAAGTGCGAGTATGCCACCACCTGAAGTTGCAAAGTCGCCACAGATGGATCCGAAAGAATTAGAAAAGCTATTGAGCGGCCTAGAAAACTTATAATTATACATTGTATGCGTTGATTATCCATCTAGAAGACTATTGCGTCTTTTAGAACGTCGATAAGAGAAGTCATTCCCACCGCGGTTACGTTCAAAAGGGATTTCGCGTTTTGGTGCTTCCGTTTTCAAATACTCTGTCGACGAATCTCCATCGACGTCACTTCTATCGTTCGGATCTAACGGCGCGGGAATTTTAGCGAGCTCTTCGGGTAAACCGGCTAAAAGTCTCACGAGCTCGCGAGTTGAAACCACTTCTTCTTCTTTTCCTTCTTTTTGTGTATCGCTACTATCACTATCGCCACTGCTCCTACTGCTATTACTATTCATGGACATTAAAACGGCGCCCGAACCATCTTTGTAATACTTTTTTCGAACCATTTTCGGTGAAGGAGAAACAAAGCCGTACTTTTCGTACAAAGCTATCGCTGCTTCATTGCTCTCGGAAACTTCCAAATGCAACTCGTTTCCAGGAGCAGCTTTTACGACTGCATCGAGAAGCTGTCGTGCGATACCTTTCCTTCTCTGATCGCTTCTCACTGCGAGTTCTAAAATCTGTGTCTCTCCGGCGACGAACCAACAGACGATAAACCCGAGCACTTTTTTGTTTGAAAGTTGCTTTATGATTTCTTCTTCTTCTTCTTCTTCTTCTTCTTCGACGGCTATGAAAACGCGAGATATGTCCTTTCCAAGTTCTTCTTTGACTTGCTCGCTCGACCAGGTAATCTCTGGAACATTCTCAGCGCACTCGACGAGAGCTTTTTCTATGAACACATTTCCCCTAACGGCCTCCTCCACTTTTGTTGAAGAAGAAACATTTGATATTATCAGTGTTGCTCCTGCTTTTGCATGGCATCGATTGATGCGACCGATACGACGATGAAGATGGTTATTATGAGGAACAAAACCAACGCCGGGAGTTAAAAGAGCCGACGACAAAAGATACATATTATTTTGTTGTGCGCGCAAGTTGTGTGTGTGTGTGTGTGTGTGTATGTGTGAAAATTTTGAAGAGGAACAACAAATCATTGATGAGTATTGTACGAGTATGTATTTAAAACAAGTCTGTTTAAAGTTCTTCATGACGCGTTTTTAATTCGCCGGAGAAGTGGTGCTCAGCTTCCTCTGCTCGACAGTAATGAGGAACGCAGATAAAATCGACCATCTCCTTCAAATCAGGGGTACCTAATTCAAACGTGTGATCGACGAGCGTGTGGAACACGTGGTCCAATCGCCTCTCGTCCTCCTCTACGTCGTCTCTGCCTTCTAATAATACTCGCTCTCTCTCTTGGCTACCGAAGAGTATAACGTGGCACGCATCACAGTCGTAATCTTGCAAATAATATGTCTTCGTGTGGTCGTAATCTGCACACTTTATGCACGAGTGTAACACAGTATCCCGTATTTTCGGTTCACTTCTTCCGTGTAAGAGTTTTCTCTTTCTCGTTTTCAGTTCTTTCGCGTGGTGTTTGGCCAACTCTTCTTCAGTTTCTATGGAATCGACATCAGTTTCGTGTTCCATCTCGACTAACTCGGCGTGGAGAAATTCGCTCACCCTCACGCACGTGTTGCAATCGATTTCGTTTCTATGCACCGCATCTAAACGAGCCCCGAGATCCCCCCTGACGTTCATTAACTCTTCTTGCATTCCTCGTCCATCATAATGTTCGTTGATTTGAGTTGGAGCGTTTTCACTACTCACACCAAAAGCGATACAACTTAAGGCAACCAAACACGCTAGTAACGATAAAATCGAGGAGATAGAATAAAGAAAGGGCAATGGGATGCGCGGGGTCGTTGGTGCGGAAGAGCGCGTTGAAGTAGCATGTCGAATCATTTTGCAAATGAAGAAAAATGTCGACCACGTGGTTGAAATTTGGATATTTTGAAAAACGAAACAGATATTTTACTTACTGGTATGGTACCACTGTAGGTAGTAGGTGTTTCCTTCGCGCATATAACAACAATGATAGCAAAACACGGCTGCTTATTCTCTCTCTCTTTCTCTCTCTCTCTCTCTCTCTCTCTCTCTCTCTCTCACACACACGCACACATGCACAAGCGCGCGCGCGCACTTCCTCGTTCTCTTTCTTCATGTATATATAACATACACGCATACATGCAAATATTTGTATGCTTATTTACTTCAACAGCAGTACTTTCAATAAAGCCATGCGCACGAACAACCCGTTTTGCGCTTGACGGAAATAGGCGCTTCTTTTGTCGCCATCAACCGCTGGGTCAATCTCATCGACTCTTGGCAAAGGGTGCATCACGCAGGCTGTATCTGGCAAAGCATCCATCACAGATTGATTGATTATGAACTTCCCCTTTGCCTTTTCGTAATCGTCCAGTCTATCGCCAAAGCGTTCTTTTTGAATTCTCGTTTGATACATCACGTCCACTTTCTTCGCAGTGGCAATCAAATCTGTACTTTCCGACCATTTCACCCCTCGCTCGTCTAAGAAGTGCTTGATGTCGTCTTTCATTTTCACGACTTCTGGTGCCACGAAGAGAAACTCCACGTCGTTGAATTTCGTCAATGCCATGGCTAAACTTCTCACGGTTCTCCCATTGGCCAAATCGCCGACTAATGCTATTTTAAAACCATCCAATCGACCAATTTCTTTTTGAATAGTGTACACGTCCAACAACGCCTGCGTTGGATGCTGTCCTGGACCGTCACCGGCGTTAATCAAAGGTGCTCGCATAACTTTTGCAGCCTTTGCTGCTGACCCGGCTTGGAAGTGTCTGAGCACGACAATGTCGCAGTAACTCTCCACAGTGCGCATTGTATCTTCCAACGTTTCGCCTTTCGCCGCCGACGAGTACTCACCAGCAGATTCTGTGGATACAATCCCTCCACCTAATCTTCCCATAGCGGATTCAAACGATAATCTCGTACGCGTGGACGCTTCGTAAAACAATGTTGACATCAAATAGCCTTGCAACATCAAAGAATCCTTGGACCCGGGTTTCACTTTGGCCATCTCGTCCGCGATTGTGAATAACTCTTCCATCATCGGACGATCAAACTGCCCAGAGTCCACGCAATTTTCCAATGTTTGTAAATCTGATTTGTATTTCGCCGATATCGGCATCATTCTTCTCCTCCCCTCTCTCTCTCTCCTACTATTTCTTCTCGTTTTAATGTAGTTGTTGTTGTTCGTTGAAAATGTGTTCAAATAAGATAGTCTTCTGTTGGACGCCGCTCCAGAACCAACGGTGAATGGGGCCGCTCTCATGATCGTCGGCGTCGTCGTCGAGTGATGTTGGATGCTGAACATTGCGCTCTCTCTCTCTCTCTTTCTGGCTCGCTCGCTCGCTCGCTCGCTCTCGAACGTTTTCGTTTGTGTCGTGTAAAACGCAAGAAATTTTGCCTTCTTTTTTGGTTTTTTGGATATTTTGAATTTCGAGAGTTCTTCCTTTTGTATTTCACTCTTCACGACCACTTCCTCCAGTAAAAAAGGAAGAGAAGAAGAAGAAGAAAATGACATCAAACGCGAAGATGAAGAACAAGCCATCCACCATTCTCTTCTCATCTTTCTCCTCCCCCTCATCTTTGGTTTTCTTCCTTATCGTCGCATTTTGTTCGCTCTCAAAATTCGCGAACGGGTTTTATCTCCCGGGCGTCGCTCCTCAAGGTAAATCATCCTCGTACACAAATCATCGTTTCTTCTTCTTCTTCTTCTTCTTCTTCTCTCTTTCTTTTGACACTGTTATAGACACGAGTGAGAAACAACGACTAACCATGCATCGCATCAAACACCATTAACAACGTTATAGATTTCGAGAGAGATGATTTAGTCAACTTGAAAATGAACAGTTTAACATCCATGAAGTCTCACTTGCCGAGAGATTACTACTGGGAGTTGCCGTTTTGCAAACCAGACGTGGTGGTCTCCTCCGCGGAGAACCTCGGGGAGGTTTTACGAGGAGATCGCATTTACAATTCCAAATATCAAATACAAATGCGCACGGACGAGAGCTGTAAAGTGCTCTGCAAAATCGATCCGTTATCGCCTGAGGATGTGGAGAAATTGAAAACTATTATCCAAGACGAATACCGAGTGAATATGATTTTAGACAATCTTCCGGTGGCGATTCCGAAAGAGAACATAAACTCGAAAACGGGCGAGGAGTATAAAACGTACGACAGAGGATTCCCAGTTGGATATCAAACTGATGACGATATCTTCGTAAACAATCACGTTCGGTTCACTATTCTTTTCCATAAAGACTTGGAGACGGATTTAGTAAGAGTTGTCGGATTTGAAGTCGAACCGATGTCGATTAAACACGAATACGACACAGACAAAGAGTTCAACGAAGCGTATCCGAGATTGGAAACGTGCACGAAACAGCAAAGCGTGGAGGACTTTTCCTCTTCATCAGCTACAGTGTCGCCGTTCGATATAAACGATAGTAACAACAACGAAGACGACGGTACGGGTTCGCCGCAACTATTAGCCGCAGGCGAGGAAATCATATTTACGTACGACGTTCGATTTAGAATGAGTGACATACGTTGGGCATCGCGATGGGACACCTATTTGAGCATGCAAGATCAACAAATTCACTGGTTCTCCATTGTGAATTCTGTAATGATTATACTTTTCCTTTCAGGTATGGTCGCGGTGATCATGATTCGGACCTTGCGTCGCGATATCACAAATTACAACCAACTGGACCAAATGCTCCTCGACGACGCCGCCATGTCGCAAGATGCTGAAGAGACGGGATGGAAACTCGTCCACGGTGACGTGTTCCGTCCACCTAAAATGGCGGGCACTTTGGCCGTTTACGTAGGTTCCGGTGCACAGCTATTCGGCATGTCTTTTGTTTTGATGGTATTCGCCGTGGCTGGATTTCTATCGCCTGCGAATCGTGGGAGTTTAATGACCGCCATGTTGTTCCTCTTTGTCCTGATGGGATTTGTCGGAGGCTACGTCGCCGGCAGATTTGCCAAGACGTTTCAAATTTTAGCGTGGAAATCCATCACCATTAGAACTTCGTTGATGTTCCCGGGTGTAGCTGCGATCATTTTCTTCTGTTTGAACTTGTTGGTCTGGGGTCAGCGATCGTCTGGGGCGGTTCCGTTTGGCACATTACTCGCGTTAGTCTTTTTATGGTTCGGTATTTCAGTTCCTCTTGTTTTTGCGGGGTCGTACTTTGGGTACAAGAAGGATGCGGCGGAGTCGCCGGTGCGAACGAATAAGATTCCAAGACAAGTTCCGCCGCAACCGTGGTTCATTCGACACACGTTCGCGGTATTGGTTGGGGGCATTTTACCGTTCGGAGCCGTGTTCATCGAGCTCTTTTTCATCTTAACGTCCATGTGGTTGAACCAAGTGTATTACATTTTCGGCGTCTTGTTTATAGTTTTCGCCATCCTGTGCGTGACGTGCGCAGAAATTGCGATCGTGCTGTGTTACTTCCACCTGTGCGCGGAAGACTACAGATGGCAGTGGAGGTCGTTCTTCACGTGCGCAAGCTCGAGTTTATACGTTTTCTTATACTCGGCGTATTATTTTTATATGAATTTGGACATCGAGAAAACGGTACCTTCGATTATGTACTTTTCGTACATGAGTTTGATTTCGTACGGTTTTGGTATTTTAACTGGAACGATAGGATTTATGGCGTGTTACGTCTTCGTGCGGATGATTTACGGCGCCGTGAAGATTGATTAATAAGTAATACTGTAAGAGAAATATTGATACCGTAACATGTAGTAGTTTTTGTTATAATAAAATCCACGTGTGTTTTAGCTGTACCAGTCTAAATGTAATGCCTCCTCGCGAGAGAATTCCATTTTGTTTCGGGGCCAAAATAAAAAGCAGAAATGAGAAATATCTCTCGTCGAATGCGCCAAAAGAATTCGTTTCAAAATAGAACTCATGAACGCGCTCCCTCGTGCTGCTACTTCGAATGGCATCGGATCTACCGCGACCAAACTCTCTCGGAAGAAGTCCGCTGTCGTGAGATCGACGGCAGGAGCGACTTCGAGCGTGTCCGCCGGGGGCATTGTCCCGTCGTCGTCGTGTTCTTCGCGTAATCGACGACGAATTCCCGGCATTCGTAGTACTGATCGTCGTCGTTTCAAAAATGCGCAGCAACAACAACTGCGAGTTGCCGCCGACGATGGTGATGATGTAAACGCGGGTAATGCGAACAATGAAAGTAATAGTACCGATGACGAGAAGGAGTACGAAATGCCTTCGGAAGAGGATCCATTGCCTTGGAGCACGCCGGCGGCTTCTTCAGCAGATGATGATGCTTCAAACAACGCAAAAACAGAAGAAAAACCGAAAATATTGTCCTACGCCGAACGCCTGAATACCATGAAGAAGGAAAAGGAGGAAGCTGGAGGAGGAGGAGATGACAAAAGAGAGACAGAACAGGGAACGGTGACTTCGTTTAATTTACCGGTGCAGAAAGACGTGTTTGAGATTTCTGAAGAAAGGCCCGCACCAAGTGAAGAAGATTCGATTATGAACGAAATGAAAAACACGCACGTCTTTTTACCGATATCGTACTACGGAATTTTGGACTTAACTCCTGCCCGCGCGACACGTGCGACTATTCCGAAAGCGGGTGAGGCGATGAAGTACGCTCAGGTCTTTGAAGGCTTCTCAAATACGTTACGTCGAAGTCGAGAAAGTTTAATCGAGGAAGCCGTAGCTGTTTTATCCGATAAAGAAGCCCGAGCGTACCACGACGAAGACTTACGAAAGGGCGTGTTAACACCGATTGAATTCGAAAAAGCACCAGCGGCTTTAGCGATGTTGCTCGAAGCGGGCGAGAATCAAAGCGTTTTAGAGTATGCGGATGCCATATTAACGGCGAAAAACAGGAGAGGCGGGGATTCAGTAAACAGCAATGGGAAGCGCGATGTCGCGTTAGCGTCCTCTATGGCCATGTGTGAATACGCGCAAGAAGCTTTGCATAGCTTAGGAAAACGACCAAGTTACGTGGAAGGAAGCGACATGCTAAAATTGGCGTTGAAAACTTTGGAGAAGGTACCGGGTGGCAAGTCCAAATCTTTTGCCCCGGAATTGAAGGATGCAATTTACAAGGAACTCGACGAAGCGTTACCTGGCGTCGCGCTAGAACTGCTCGCGATGCCTTTGGATCAAACGCGAGACCGTGAACTCGGTTTGATAGCTTTGAAAAAGTGCCTGTGGACGAGATCGGGGGGTGATGAAAACGAAGCTCAAAACGACGACACGGCATTGATTTCAAAAGCAGATTTGCACGTACAATCATCTCGCGTCTTAACCTCGTATGAGCACGCCTCTATGTTTGTAGAAGCGCCAGATCACGTCCCAGCCGATCCAAACGAAGTGTACAGAGCTTCTATCTCGCACATCGTCGCCGGTCTCATGAGTGGCAACCCGCTGTTGATAGTAGATGCGGATGATATCTTGGAACAGCTTGAAATTGCTGCGAAGAATACCAACCAAACTTCAGAAATTGGGGACGTCACCATCGAGCGCACTGTGTGCTTAATTTTGCTCGGTAAAACTGAAGCTGCGTGTGAGCTTTTGGGTTTGTCCTCGGAGAAAACTTCAAACTCGGAAATGGCAACTTTCGTTCGAGAAAATTCTCCATCCGGCGATGTCGTCGAAGGCGTGTGCGCTTTAGTCGATCAATGGATTCAGCAAGTCGCGTTTCCCCTCTTCAGAGATTCGGCACACGTCGTGCCGATTTCTTTGGAACAGTGGTTCTCAAATCCGAAGATTACTGGTTTTGTCGAAAGGTACGCACTTTCTCCTGCGTTTGCGAAGATTGAAGGTGCGGGATCTGCGGCCAAGCGCGCCTTGACGAAGGGTACTTTGAGCATGTTGAGATCTTTCTTCCCGAGCGACGACGTTCCAGTCCCGTTGAAAAAAGGTGTTGTTCATTATCGATTAGGTGTCATCTCGCGATTAGCTTTTACTGGAGCGATCGTATTCAGCGCGATGAACTTCTTCGGTAATAACTCGAGCGGTTTTCAAAACGTGAAAATGCCCTCGTGGCAAAGAAGCGCAACCGAAAAGAAAAACATGAATACGAAATCTACGCACGCGCCGAAAAAGAATACGAACAATAATAACTACAAGACGACGAAAGACAAAAGTACCAAATATAGTAGTGGTGGTATTAGTGGTTTGAAGCCGCCACAGCTACCAACTGTGCCGAAAATCGAAGTGCCCAAGATTGAGATGCCAAAAATTTCGCTTCCAAAACCGGTGAAGAAACCAATGGACGAAAGTACCGCGGAGTCTATCGTGAAGAGATGGCAGCAAATCAAAGCGAAAGCACTCGGTAGCTCTCACGATTCTCGCGCATTGAGCAACATTCTCGACGGACCGATGTTGAGGCAATGGACGTTGAGAGCGGAAGATGTCGCGTCCCACGGTTGGTGCTGGGAGTATGAGTTGAATAAGTTGGTGATTGAAAAGATTGAAATTTACAACGAAGACGAAGCCATCGTGGAAGCGAGATTGACGGAATTGGCTGTGTTGAAGGATAGATCCAAAGTGGATGATGACGATGTATACGAGTCGACATATAGAGCACGATATGAAATGCGGCGAACTGCTGACGGTGCATGGAAGATCTTTGGCGGAAGTGTCGTGTATTAGACTTTTTTTTCTCATTTATTATCTCATTTGATAATCCGCGCGCAACGATATATTTGGAACACTTCGTATATATACGTAGGTACAATTTTTGTTTTCTACTATAGTAAAGTTGGGCTAATAAAATGTTTCTACTGTATCGAACAACACGAAGGCTGTCCATTGGCATTCGCATCAACATCTCCGCTGCTCATTAACTTCGTCGTTAACCCGGCAAACTTTTGTGCCGCGCTTCTCCGGCGCATGTTTGGTGGCACGACGTGCGTGTGCATAATCGTCGTGACGCCGGCGGATGGAATCCCAAGCTCAAACAACGTCACGTCGTCGCATCCGTCTAGAACTTTACCTAAATAAAGTAACTTTATATCGTCCGTCGTTAAGTTTTTCGTTATTGATGATGTTTTATTCGTTTCCTCGTTTTTCACGTGTTCTTCCTCCGTAAAGAACTCTTTCAGCTTTTCTTTGACCTCTAAGACGGTTGTTTTCCTGGACAAAAGTTCCATGGGACCGATGTCGTGCACCGAACTCTGCCTCCGAAAGCGTATTTTGGAGATGCCCGATGCGTCTTTTCCTACTCCTTTTTCTTCTTCCTTTTGTGTTGTCGCTATTATTGATGTATCCGTAGTATGTGTTGTTGAAGGCGGTGATGACGATGATTTTTCTGACACACTTTCGCGCGTCTCAAATGGAGTATTGTTTGTGCTGTTCATCGCCGTCGTCGTCGTCGTGGTAGTGGTAGTGGTAGTGGTAGTGGTGGTGGTGATGGCACCACGACTCGTTGATGTCATCTTTTCTTCGCCGCTCTTTGTATCTTCTCCTCTCTGTGAATAAGAAACCGCGAAGAAAAGAGCGCGCGAAAGAATGATGAATGCGCGAATGCTCTCGAACCAATTTTTCTTCATTTATACCAAACTCGTACACGACGGACAACACAAAAAAAATTCTCCTTTTTTTTTCCTTTTTTTTTGACTCTTGCACTTTGTTTTGTTTTGTTTTGTGGACCACACGAATGACGAAAGGAAGACGACGAAAGGAGAATTTTGAGAAACGAGAAAAAAGCAAACGC
>Ga0163180_10000977_pt1 | contig 16328 bp, 8 predicted proteins | sample AtlANTMetagenome_2_FD_109647 | JGI IMG/M metagenome (GOLD analysis project Ga0163180, IMG submission 109647) | Marine eukaryotic phytoplankton communities from the Atlantic Ocean - Atlantic ANT 4 Metagenome | ecosystem: Environmental > Aquatic > Marine > Oceanic | place: North Atlantic Ocean...
AAGGAAGATGCGGTGTTGGCCTGTAAAATCGCAGTACTCGAAACAGTTGGACGATCATGGTATCAGAGAACCTATGCGACAAGAATGAAATTTAAGAGCGCCGATATAAAGAGAAGGCTAGACTCTAAGTATGGTAAAATAGACTTCAATCAGATTAGGTTATTTGGTTAATTTTGGATTTTAGATGGCTGTAACAAACATAACAACGGCAAAACAACTTGTTAGGCTGACACTGATTAACACAACAGCCATTACGGATATGGTTGATGAGCGTGTTATGGGTGAATTCCCTGTTGATCCAGACGCAAGAACCCAGAAGTTCCCAGTCGTTGTGGTGGATTTTTTCTCTGGAAGAAGAAACGTCTCAAGTACTTACCAAGAGGCAAATTGCCACGTCTACTGCTTTTCAAGAAAAAGTAGTGATGAGGTAGCCGAACTTTACGACTTGTGCTCAAATGCACTCCACATGCAACTGCTGAAACAAGACGGAATTGAAGTAGGTGGTTATGCAGAAGAAACTGCAAGAACAAATGAGGGGTGGGATGTTAACGCTAGGTGCCATGTAGCGTGGGGAAGATTTAAGGTAAGATTAGGAGGATCAGCATCATGATGACAAAAGGAATGAAGGAGGCCAAAACCTCAAGAAAATCCGAAGACAAGCCAACAAATATATTGTGCTCTTCTTGCGGGGATGTTGTTGGAGTAGTGGCAGCAGGATACACCCTAACACTAAGGGATGATGAGAATTCAACCAGACATGTTGGGTTGTGCCGATGTGGAAAGAAAATGATCTACAGAGTCTGTAGGGGATAATAGTGCCAACCGAAGAACGAATGCAGTTGCTGGAGGAAAGGGTAGCCTACCTACAGAGAAGTGTCTCTGACATTTCAGAAAACTTAATGGAGTATGAGAGAGCAATTCAAGCATTGGCAGCGATGATGGATTCGCTGCAAGAGAGTGGACAAAGTTCATCCGATAAAATCGGTGGACAAGATCGAGTCTGGAATTGTGAGAAATGTGGGGCGCGACTTGGTGTGTATGATCCAGACAGCGAGCAATTGCGTATCAAGTATAAGGATTTCTCGCTTTATTCTGTACCTGGAAAAGGCGGAAGTTTAACCGTTCCTTGCCGGAGATGTGCCCATCTAAATACATTAGAGGATGACAGATAAGGTTTTGTGGATTAATAATATGATGTATGATATTTATTATCTTGGACGCCTGAGTGAAAGGTGCTGATAAAAAGCTTCTTTAAGAGGAAATTAGAAAATGGCTTATAATGTACCTACCGTAGATACTACGGACATTTCGTTCGGACCTGGCGTTGTTTACATGAACCCATCCTCAGCCTTCAAAAATGTGGCTGGCGCAGGTGGGTTGGACGCGCCGACCGCAGAAGTTGGATCAATCACTGAAGATGGCGTTAGTTTTGAATTCCAACGCGAATCAAAAATGATCAGTCAAGGAAATCCAAGAATTCCAATCATGTACTTTGATCAGGCACATGGTTTTACCTGTAGCTTCACAGGGATTGAGTGGAACATGACCACACTTTCAAGAATGCTTGGAAGCGGAACGGTCACCACAGGGGGTGCCGATCCTGTTGACAGTTTCAAGTGGGGCGGAGATCCGCTGCCCGATAGCTTTGGCATCCTGATTAAACACAAGTCTGCCATGCTCGAAGCCAGCACTACTTACTCTGGAACACCTTTCATCAACATCAAGATTTGGAAGGCTTATCCTTCAGAGAATCTCGCTATTACTCTGGGACAAGATGAGCATCAATTTCCAGCCAGTTACCAAGCATGTAGAGAAACCAAGTCATGGGATGACACAGTCACTCTGCTTGATGGGCAACAGTTAATCCAGATTGATTGGGCAGCAGCATCCTAATAGCTAAATAACCATAACCGCTCCCAAGACGCCCAGGAGGTGCAAAAATGAGCGAAGAGACAGAACAGGAAGGAACTTCCTTCTTTCAAGATATATCGACAATGTTGGATGCGTTAATTCCTCCAACAACTGTTTCTGTTTTGGATGTTAACGGTAAGGAACACAATTTGCCTGGAGCAATTTCTGCTCGCAGGCAAGTTGTGGTCTTCAGGGAATTCCAGAACATTTGGAAAAACGAAAAGGTAGCAGAACACCTATCAGGCGCAGAGGATTATGCTATCAGCAATATTATTAATGCTGTGATGCTTGTTTCTTTTGAAGAGGAAGTTCTTGAATCACTTGGACGTGCTTTCAAAGCAGCCTTCCCAGAAGTTTCTGGTGATGATCCTCTTGATCGGTTTTCCGTAGAGGAGGTTGTAACAGCGCTTGTCCCTTTGTTTATGCGGTTCATAAAACGAGCAGGAAAAACGTTAGTCGGGATAGGCGAACTAACGACGAAACTGTAGAATCGTTATCGCAGATTGAAGTTATAGAGAAAGCTATGGGCGCTCTATTTTCTGCGGGTTGGTCACTTGATGATGTTTTAGGTTTAAGTTGGGAGCAACTTAGTTTCGTTGTAACTACAGTAAACAGTCATCAGGCCCAAATATTGAGGACGATACAAGAAGCAATAGTTGTATCTATGGGCGGCAGTATCAAGAAGGATAAGAAGAGGAAACCGAGAAGCAAGTCCGGCGAATCGACCAGCAACCTATCTGCGGCAGAAAAAGAGAAAATGAAATTGATGGCCTTACAGAAAATGGGGATTGCTGTCGGGCCTCCCACATCATAGTCGATCAAGACATATGCTTTATAACGAGATAATATAGAGATTAACCTCTACTCTTTTACGGTTATAAAGCATGGCTTTGGATACAGCAACAATTGCCGTTGGTCTTGATCTACAAATAAACAAGTTCAAGCAGCAAGTTAAAGAAGCGCGCCTGAAGGCGAAAGATTTAACTGACAAACTAGCGGACTTCTCTAAAAAACAGGCAACGGAAGCAAATACCGCTAGCGAGGCACAACTGCGCCTTGAGGATAAGGTTAACAAGGTTAGGCTTGACAACGCAAGACAAAGAATGCGTCAAGCGGTCAAGGTAAGGCAAAGGCTTCAAGAAGAAAGCGAGCATCTAACAGAAGCGCAAATAGAAGATGCTCAGAAAGTAGAGCAAGAGGTAACAAGTTCCTGGGAAAGGATAACCAAAGAACTGAAGGGAGAGTGGAAAGACGTATCGTCAGCATGGAACGACACACTTCAAAAGAAAGAAACTAAGTTTAAAGATTTTATATCTGACTATGAAGAGTCTTGGCGTACAGCAGCAGCCTCACAAAGAGATGTAGTAACCAGAAACACAACGCACTTTAAAAACGAACTAGACGAAAGGGCGAAAGCCGTCAGTTCACTAGTATTCAGAATGGGCGCAATGGACAGGATGCAGCGCTCTCAGTTTTGGGGGTCAGCATACTCACAGGGCGCAGCGCCAGACCCCAAAAGATACCAAGGGGCGGCATACGGGGGAACGGCGGGTTTTCAAAGACTGAAAGAAGAAGCAATAAGCAGGGGATATAAAGGCGACAAACGAAAGCGCGCAGACATGGCTCAGTTTCTGCATGGGGAAGATAGAAGAGAATACTTTGGTGCGGTAGGAACCGAATCGGACGCAAATTACATGCGCGCTGCACGTCAGGCAGCACGGGATCAGCAAGCAGACGCGATGCGTGACTGGACGTGGAGGGCCGCCGACCGGCCAGCGCTGGAAGATAGGGAGTTCAAGTTAGGGCAATGGGAAGAAGAAGATAGACTGGCTGAACAGGAGTTCGAGCGGCTGAAGCAGCATAAAAATTACCTCGCAAAGGAAGAAGCGGAGGATATCCAGGCAGAGAAAGAAAAGAATGCAAAGCTTGAAAAGATAGAGAAGGAAAGAAGAGATAGAGAAAGAGAAGAAAATTGGAAATTTCTAAAACAAAAAGAGGCTGATGATTTAGAAGCGGCGCTTAGAGTAGATGAGCGCCGGCTGCGTATGATGCATGATAGAAGGGTATCGGAGGGGGAGGCAATACAGGAAGGAGCACGACAGAGATACGAAGAGGAAAAGCAGCTTAGAGAAAAAGTCCAGCAAGAAAGGGAGATTTTAGCGGGATGGAGGAGAGAGCAAGAGGAAGCTGAGGAATCGGAAATACAGGATCGTGCTAGAAAGAGATACGAAGAGGAAAAGAGGCTTAGGGAGCAGGTTCAGCAAGAAAGAGAGATTCTGGAAAACTGGAGAAGAAAGAAAGATGAAGAGAAGGAGGGGAGGGAGGAGAAGCTTAGACGAAGTAACGAGAAACGCGAAAGGGAGATGACCGCTTTCGTTAGATCAATCGATAAGCAGGAGGAGAAAAGAAAGGACGCGCAAAGAAAGAGGCAAGAAGCCAAGCAGAGGGCAGCGGAAAGAAGGGAGATTGAAGGACTAAGAAGGATACAAAGGGCACGTTCTGAAGCTTACAGTAGGGTAGGTGCGCCAGCGGCACTTGCTGCCGGCGGTGCTGCTGTTGCAGGCGGATTTGCCTTAGCAGGACTGGCTAGAGGGGCAGTTAGGGGCACCCAAGGCGCTGTAGAAACAGGAATGGACTTCCAGGCTCAGATGTCCACGATCCAGTCTGTCGTCAACAGGGGTCAGGCCGATATTAATGAACAGATGGCGCGAATTCAGAAGAAAGCAAGGGAAATGGGTCGGACAACTGCTTTCTCTGCAATACAAGCAGCAGAAGGCATGACGGAGTTGGCCAGAGCAGGTCTGACGGCAGACGAGGTAATTGCGGCCATCGAGCCATCACTTAGGCTTGCTGGTGCAAGTGGTTATGATTTGGCCAGAACAACAAGCGTTGTTGTGGCGGCAATGAAGCAGTTCGGGATAGAGGCAGACAGAACACAAGAAATAGCCAACGTATTTGCCCATGCCACAAGGGCGTCACTTCTCACAATGCCCGCTCTTGCAGAGGCAATGAAGTATGCAGGTACGGTGGGTGCTGGTTTTGGCCTGGAACTTGAAGAAACAGTCGCCGGTGTGGCAGCATTTAGAGACATGGGTCTTGAGGGTTCTCTTGCTGGTACAAACTTCAGAATGGCCATGCAGGCTGCAACCAAAGCCACGTCTAAAAAGACAGAGGCGATGGCCAAACTTGGTTTAAGTTATGACGATGTAAATCCTGAACAGAAGACGTTCTTGGAGATGCTTGAAAAGGCCGGTGAAGCAGGAATGGGCGTCAAAGAAGGTATGCTTATCTTCTCAACAAGGGCAGGCGCTAACGTAGCAAAGCTAGCAAAAGACGCGTTCAAACTTAAGTCATTAAAAGAGGATCTGGCTAAGGCTCAAGAGGCGGCGGATCAGCCTGCAATTAAGGATTTAACTGATCAAATTGATGAGATGAGGACTAAGGCCACAGACATCAAAACCTTGACTGAAGAGTTAAAAGAACAACGAGAGGCAGCAAAAGGGACTGGCGCTGCATTTGAAATGTACGAACAGCAATTGGATAACGTTGCTGGGGATATAGTGAAGATAAAATCAGCGTTTGCTGATCTTCAGATTACTTTGTTTGGAGTGGTGGAAGGACCGCTGCGCGCCTTTATGTCAGGTAAAGGGACTGCCTGGGAAGGCAGCGGAATAATCGGAATCATAAACAAGGTGTCCGACGAATTCCTGATGAATGCAGCAAAGATAGAAGCAAGACTTCTAACGATGCGAACCAAGTTCTTTAGCGCTCTTGAAAAAGCAGCAGACAATTCCGTGGACACCTACCTGTCTGTTATGGAAGCCATCGTAAACATGGCTACCCTATTTGTTGAGGTTGCCGCCAGTGCCGGTCCTTTACTTCAAAGAATCTCTGCAGACGCTCAGCGATTGATATCATGGGTTAGGCGCTTGTCCGAAGCAATAAGTGGAAGTGATGGACTGGATGACGCGCTCGTTTCATTCTACGAAGTGGCAAAACAGGTACTAAGCACAGTTCTTCTTGTTAAATACGCAAAAGCCGTGATGTCAATAGGGGACTCATTCCTTGCGGTAGGCAAAACGCTAAATCCAGCGTTTGGAACACCAATGTTAGCAATGCTAACAGGAGTGCAATTCGCACTAAACCAATTCTTTCGAAATTGGGAAGACGAGGTAAGAAGGGCCGCCAAATTAGCGCAGGACCCCACCGCAAAACTGGCAGATATAGATCAGCAGTCATTGTCTAGACAGGAGAGGATTAGAGACGAAGTGGAACGGGCGATGGGCACCGAAAATATGGAGGCAATGAAGACCCTGCTACAAAGGGCGTTCCCGCAAGCCACCGAGGAGCAGATGACTTCGCTGATTGCGGTATCAGCGAGAGATGTTGCACGAAAAATCGCAGCGCAAGACATTGCTCCAGAAGACTTCAGTGTTGAGTTGATGAAGGAGATGCAGCAGGCCGCGAAAGCGATGTATGCGAAGGAAGGGGGGATATCAGAAGACACGGTAAATATTGATAATAGAGTAGAGATGCTGGCTGACGGCCTAGACGTACTAGCATTGGCAGTGGGGAAAACCGCCCAGGTACTGATGCCGAAAGAATGGGAGGGAAAATTTATAGATGAAGCCACTAGCGGCAAGTATGGACAGGTGATGGCCACGGGTTTTCTTGAGGCTATTGGGATGGTCAACAAGGCGCTTCCAAGTATTATATCTGGAGATACAGATCTAACAGTTGCGGAACAGGCGAAAGGTCTGTCGGGGTCAGCGAAATTAGGTAGCGCTGCTGCTTGGACACTAAAGGGAGACAGAACTGTAGAACAAATGATGGTCAGGTACATGCTGAGTGGTGAAGAAGCGCTCAAAATGACGCAGGAAGCGTACTTGGCCACACTTAATAGCGAAGAACAGGAGTTGTACAACAAAGCCGTAAGGGAAGCAACGATCTACCTGAATGAAGCGACAGTATCAGCACGAAAAAGCGCGCAGAAAGACGTTACAGAAAGAAAAGGGACAGAAATTAAAGAGCAGTTAAGGCTTGATAAAGAGGTCGTCGCTACAGAAGCCGCTGCAATGGCAGCACAAAGAGAGAGGAACCGGCAGAATGAAGACGGGGAGGCAGCAGCAATAAACGCCGCTGATGCACAAGAGGCGTACAATGAAAAGCTGGAGTCGACAACAGAGATTCTGGCGGACCTGTTTGACATCCTGACAGAAAGAGAAAATTTATTAAAAAATACTGCGTTCGCAGCAAAAGTTCTTTTCCCAGATACGATGCCGGGCCAGAGAACAATGGGACTGGATGGATTGCCCTATCAAGGCTTTGAGTCCATGATAGCTAGTGGCCAGTTGACAGATGCACAGGTAGAGAAAGCAAGGGCCGCGCTTGCCGCCGCGCCAGGAACATCATTTGGGGACAGGATTGGTGGGGCGTTTCTGGGTGAGCAGATTGCGACATCTTTCGGTCCACTAGAAACAGCAGCGATTGAATTTAGGGATTCGGTACCCGACATTATAAAGCAACTTGAGGAGCAAATAGCTTCAGGGGAATTAACCGAAGAAGGGGAGAAGAAGGCAAGGGAGTATCTGCAATCTATCGGCAATATTGCAGAGGCACAGATAAATTGGGCCAGACAAGTCGATGACTTCCAAGCCAAATACAAGAAGTCAGAAGAGGCAAGACTTTCGCTTCAGGAAGAAGCTGTAAGGCTGACGAGGGAAGCGAAGTCACCGGCAGACCAACTAAGGGAAGACTTGGCAGAATGGAGAAGAAAGTTCGTTGAGGCAGGTGGCTCAAACGCAGAGCAGGGAGTGAAAGACACCTTTGCTATAATTGAAAAACATCTTCTAGGTGAAATAGCAAAGGCAGAATCAGAGGAAGCAAAAGAATCATTAATTGATAAAATCAAAAAGAAACTTAAAGAACTTTACGACAGGCTTCCCGAATGGATGAAGGAAGTGATCGAAGGCTTTAAGACACTAGCCAAGGTCACTTCATGGTTTGCAAGACAGATGAAAAAAGGGATAGGCTTCGTTACATCCTTGATGGGGATAGAGGGAGGACTGTCAGGCGTTGCTAGACAAGCAATGGAGGGTGGGGGACCGCAAATAGTCCTGGAAGCGGCAAACGCCTTAATAGAAGGTTTCAACAGATTGGCTATGGACTTTCAAGGCATCATCAACACGATGCTGATGAAATTGCCAGAAGTGCTTGGAATATTCCTCACGAACCTCCCCGTGATCCTAGGAACTCTTCTTCAGAGTAGTTTTCAATTTATTGAAACACTGATGGAAATGCTGCCCACACTGATTGATGGGGTAGTGAAATTTATTCCTGAGATTGCAGCATTTCTACCAAAGCTAGTCACAATGGTCATGGGGATGCTTCCAGACATCCTGACATCCCTTCTGGATGCATCTGTTGTATTAATACAGGAACTTGTGAGGGCGATACCCTTATTGGTAGAAGGACTGCTTGTAGCGCTTCCAGATATAATTACATCACTAGTCCAAGCGATACCAGAAATAATAGGCGCGCTTATAGAGGCAATTCCGCAACTGATAGCAGCACTTATAAGAGCCATACCTGAAATAATTAGACTAGTAATCAGGTTGGTTCCAGAATTAGTGATGATGGTTATCAGGTTGATACCTGAGATCATAAGGGGATTTATAAACGGTATCCCAGCGATAGTTCAGGCATTCAAGGATGGGATTGTAGACAAGCTTTTCAACAAAGAGTGGTGGAAGTCAATAGGTGAAAACCTTAGAGGTCTTTGGAAAGATTTTGTGGCAGACTTAAAGGACGCCTTTAAACCGGGAAGGAGAGACTCATACCAGTCTGGTACACCGTTTGTTCCGCGCACTGGACTTGCCTATCTGCATAAAGGTGAAGCAGTTATACCAGCAGAGTCAAACCCTTGGAATTCGGCGGCCCCCAAAAGCGCTGTTGGTGGTGCTCAAAATGGTGGTGGTGAAACCAACATTTCTCTGGCAGTAAATGCGGATGGGCAGTTACTAGATAGTATACTTGTTAGGGCGGGTCGAAAAGGAAAGGCGCCTGAGTTATTCAGAGCAATGAGGAAAGCAAGCGGCGTAGCGCTTGGATTCGATAGAGGCAACTTCGCACCGAAAAGCAGATGAGGTAAGACATGGGTTATCCCAACGCAGATTCTCAAAATCCTAAGCAATTTGTTATTATGCAGGACCCGTCCCTTGATGACGCGTCACTAACGTCTTCAAGCCAGGGTAGCCAGTTTACTAAAACTCCTATTCCTGATAGCGCAAATGATGGTGACCTTGTTCCGTTTGTGCAGCAGAAGTCCTCTGTAAATACCGCGATGGTCGACAAGGATCTTTATGAACTTAGAAGCGGTGGACTAATTGATAACGCTGAGTGGGGTTGGAAGGACGACACTGATCTTGACGATCAATATAGGGGAATGGATGACGTGATGTTCATCCAGAATGCAAACAGACCTTTTGGCTGGAATCAGGCAGCAGGAAGCGGATATGGTTACGGGAATTGTGTTTGCGTAAGTAAGAGATACAATAGGGTTTTGCTTATAAAATGGTCCTCACAAGCGCAGGCAGTCAGCACCTCAACCCTTAGTTTGGCTTACAGAGATTTGGATGCAGATCCGTACACATGGACAGCAGCCAAAATAACTCTAGATAAACCATACAGCACTACAACTACAGATCTAGAGAATATGGTCAACGCTTGTGTTGAATTGCCGGATGGGTCACTGAGATTACTGGTTGGAAAATCCTCTACTGATTTCGATTTATACAAATCAATAGACGGGGGATTAACATGGTCGTTAATGCAGACTGATGTCTTTGGAACCTACTACGGCGCTGCTTTTGATGCAGTCAGGTGGGGAAATATGGATATCTCTGGTGACTGGATAAGAATATCAGTAATCAATGATAATTCAGGGGCATACACGGTCAGAACACTGGTTAGTTCGGATAGAGGGGCAACGTTTATAAAAACTACGGACATATCAAACGTAATAAGAGGAGGAAGAACAGCGGGGCCAGACTCACAAGAATTTGTATTTGATATAGTGGGTACAGGTACCGCTGATGGGGGTTTTTATATGATTGTGACCATCAATGATGGTGGGTCAACAAAATATTATAGATACTCTGCTACAGCGGATTCTGACTGGCTCGTGGTAGATAGTGCCGGACAGTTTGTTAATATCTATTACGATACCTTCCCCGGATACATAGGCTCAATAATGAGGGCAGCACTGTATTGTGATGGCACCTGGATTTACGAGATAATTATCTCGAACGATGTCAGTGTTGGTGGTGGCGGTGGTTCTGGATTCAGCAAAAATATTCAGTGGCATATCGTTAAAATGCCAGTCAACAACATTGTTTTGGAGCAGTTACAAAATGTTTCGTCGATATATGCTTTAACAAAAGCACCCGCTGGAAGTGGGAGCGTGAATTATCAGGATGGTGGCGCTCTTTTATATCGGGGTTGTATACGATATGAGCCTGCTTATTTAAGGATCAAGCAAGCGGGCGACAGAGCGTTCCTTTACATGGGGTTAACAGACTCAACTACTGTCGGAAACCCAGCCGTAGATCAATCGGTTGGACTCTACATCAGGGGGTGGAGCAGGAAGCCGATCAGGAACTACCTTCCCGACAATCTTTATCCCCTAAGTTTAGATGCAGGCGGGAGAGTAGACAGCTTATCGCAATTCCTGTTTGGACTTGTTTGGCAGGCATGGACTGGAGATCCATACAGTGGGGGTTCGAGCAGTCCAGCCGCAAACGAGGCGTGGACAGAAACTAAAGGTTTGAGTACAAGAACATGGTCGCCATTGGCGCTGAAGTTATCGAAGGGAAGCGGTGTAGCAACACACTACTCTTACTACACAAAGGATGGATCGGGAAGCGGCGCGGCAACAAACTATATGGACGGCGTGTGTCCTGTTATGGACGGTGGTATCGTAATATTTAGAGTATATGTTGAGCCGGGAGTTGGGGACGGGAAGTCATGGAACGGAATTTATCCCAATGTTGGAATGATGCTAGATATCACGAACACTGACAGATCCAATAAGGCATCAATAAATATTGCTGTTAATTCTAGCGGAACAGTAGAGGTGAAGGACTTGTCAAGGTTCGCTTCAGGAAGCATTCAGTTCTTCGATCAGAGTGCGACAAGGAAGCATGTCTTGACAGGGGCAACAATCACCCTGACTGCATATGATGGGACCACACAGACCTACACGGCCGCATCAGCTTTTGCCACTGGGGGAATATCCCTTGGATCTGGTCCAGCAAACACTGATGTCCCTTCTGTTGGATCTTCGATTACAATTATCTCTACAGATGGAACATCGAAAACATACACAGCAGGAATAGCGGAAGACATAAACAGTAACGTTTTCCTGTCTAACCCTGGCTCAACAACTGGAACCGACGCAGCAACCTCATTAAGGGCCTGCATGATAGACACAACATACGGACACGGACTTGAGATTTCGGTTACTCGTGTCGCTCAAGTTCTGTCTTTCAGTCAAACGCTGGCCGGATTTGAAGGCAACACAACAATAACAACTTCAGGGGCAATGGGGGGTGGGTCAGTGACCTCCTTCACGGGAGGACTAGGTGGAAACGAGGCAACAGGCACATTCTGTGGATGTGAGCCTTTCACTTTCCCTGCTGGTTCACAATCACCTGGAACTGTTCAGTATGCAACAGGGGAAGATATAGCAAGAACATTGCTGAACTCAATAAATAATCTACAGGGAAACAAGGTGTCAGCATCTTTGAGTACAGTTATCAGTAGTGCAGGAATAGTTACTGTTTACCAAGGTCTTGCCGGTGCAGCAGGGAACACAGCGTGGACAAAATCACCGACACCATCAACTACGGGTACTATCGGTGGTGCAATTGCTTGGCAAGAGAACACTTCAAGTGGACAGGGATTGGTAATATTTACTGACTTTACAGGTGGATCTGGCATAGAAGAAGCAGAGCAAATTAAGATGGGTGGACTCGACTTTAGTGGGGCCTCACCGCTGAATGGTGAGGGGTATGCCGATATAAGACTAGCGTTCACCTCTTCTGGTTCACAAGGATACATGCAGTTGTCATGCACATCCAATAGCGGAAGCGACCAAGAGATTTTTACGAGTGAAAAAGTGGAGATCTCTTTAATTGCTAGCGCTGGTGCAGGATCTCAGCAGTCAAGTGTTTCGTGGGGGAATATTGGACCAAATTGGGAAGATGATGCGCCGACATCTTACTGGAAAGGCGTTTACATAAGAGGAAGAGGAACGAATTATAATCAAGTTGATTTCGTCAATCCAACTGATGTTAGGGGTTTGTCGGCATCACCCTATGAGGCATACATAGATGATGGGATGTACTTGAAGTGGGGGGGTGCAGGGGGTGTAATTACTGACAAGTGGCACGTGAATGTTGGATACACATATCCGATGGAAGCACTGAAGGTTGCCAGTCCAAACGTTGCGTGGAGAAGCACAGGCGACGACACGGATCAATACATCCAGTTTAAGGCTGACTCAACAAATATGGTTCAAGAGATGCGGCTTGACGGGGTGGGGTTGTTCAATACCAACTTCAGATACTTTTATATTGCGATGGCTTCAACGGACAATCCATGGCCAAACGCTGTATCCGCAACCGCTTCAGTAAATTTAGGGACGGCAACGACTAGTGGTGACTGGATACAGTTTAAGTCTACAGACAATACGGTGTGGACATTCACTGCTGGAGCATCAGAATCAAAAGCAGATAGAGTGTTTCAAGCCAGTGCTGTAGCAGCCACAGCAGCAACATCACTTTATAACTGCATGACGTGGACAGGAAATGCGGTAGCGGAGATACTATCTCCAACCAACAATCCAACCACACTGACCACTGTCACCATAACTTCAACTGACAGGGTTTCACTCACATATACTGCCGCAGTATCCGAAGATACGACACAAAGAAAATTCGATCAATCAGGAACGCTGAGGGAATGTCTATTATCACTTCAAAACTGTATTGATGATGTGACTCACGGACATGGAACAAGGATAAATACAAGCATTAGCGCAGTAGCGTATACTGGTCCTGCAACTTTGTATTTGGAGCAGGCAACGGGGGGTTCAGCGGGTAACACAACAATCACTTGGTCAGGGACCTGGGCCGGGGTTACTGTGACTGGATTCTCAAAAGGAACTGATTCAATATTTACTGATAAAATATCAGTAGTAGATAATACTGGAAGCCTAAGTCTCGCACAGTCAACAAAGGGGACCGCTGGCAACAATACAATTTCTTATTCTTGGTTTAGCACAGACCCTACGGTTAGCGGTTTTTCAGGAGGAAGCGATGGGTCGCCCAGTGGACATATCGTTGATTGCGCCATAGCTACAGGACTTGAGGCTGTGACAGTAAGGGATAGCAGCATAATAGTGAGACAGTCTGGTGGAACGTCGACGGATATTTTCAGAGACGGCCAACTCAAGAATTACATTGCATATATAACCCCATCTGGAGGCGCTGCGGGAACAACAAGAGCGTTCAGGATCAGTCATAATTATGGCCGACTAATTCATTTTAGCGGACTGACTAGTGCTCTCTCTACTTATTCATTCGGGGCCAACCCAGAAGTGGTTATAGTTGCACCATTTGGAGTTCATCGGATTGGCTCCTACAATCCGGGAGCGCCAAGCTACGACACAATTAACAAAGTTGCTCGCGTGTGGGTTCCAAATAAGACCGGCGCTAGCGCGGACTTTGACAATCCTTCACCCGAAGGCGAGGGATACTTCCAGATCGGGGCAATTGTCTCTGGACCTGTCGTTGGATTTGACGTGCCAATGGACTGGCAATCACAGGAAAGCAATGAACCTAATTTCCAAGAAAAGTCTCTGCCTAACGGAATGAGAGTAGCTTATAAGCTAGGGCCACCAAGAAGAAGTTATAAAGGCCAGGTTGTTGGTGACGCTAAAAACTTTTATCCATCCTCTGCATCTGGGGATGGCGGATTCACTGGATTCAGAAGAATGTTTAGGGATATGATATCTTCATTTTCTGAGTACAGGGAAAGGCCGATGTGCCTTATACTGGATGGGGATGCTGTTGCCGCGCCAGGGTCAGCGACAAGCGCTACAATGGGTAGATCTGTGCCAGACACGATAATGTACTGTAGGTACATGGGGAGTATAGAACTTCAGGATCAAGGTTGGGATGTTGGTGAGAACCCTAAGTATAGGTTTGGAGATATGGCTGTAAGCTTTGAGGAAGAATTGTAATGGATGGAACTGTGTATGAGTTTATCCATCCTGCCTTAGAGAGGTGGAGGCAAGGAACCACGGACAATGCTTTGTCCGAAAAGTGGGAGTCTATATTAAAGAATGATCCTAATGGAACATCTATTGTAATGACGATAGAATTGTTGTTGGGCGCGGAAACAATTCTCAGGGTTGCGACACAGCCTATTGAGGTGACATCCAGTTCAACTGGTAAGACGTATAGTTATTTTGGTATTCTTGCGGAAGAGCCAGGGATATCAAAAAGCTATCAACTTGGTAATTCGAGCAGCGCATCAAGAACAGTAAGCCTGCAAGTCCCCAATAAGCTTGTAGATGTGAAGACCCTTGTTGGGTCTGGGTACATGATTGCGGGAATCGGCGAGGTATCGCTTCAGATTGATGGGGGGGATTACGAGGATCGGTATGTTCTAATTCGGGGTTCTTCTGATGACGGTGTTCAGTTTGGGGTCCAAGATGGAGAGTTTATACAGATTTCCCTTAGCGATCCTAAAGAGACAGCAGATTTAAAGTTAGCGCCATTTGAAGTCGACGCTGAGAGATGGCCAAAAGCAGATGACAGCGCGAAGGGCAACAGATATCCTGTAGTCCTGAACAATTTTTCAAAAGTTCCTGCGCTACTGGCAGAGTATGATGGATTGGCTTTCGATCCAACGTATCCCAGTGTTCCTGCGCCAATAGCAAGATACTTAGTGTGTATTGGGCACGCGGTGACGATAGAGTCTGCATCTGCGGTTTGGTTGGACGGATCACAGGAACTTCTTCCTCCAGGCACATCACCATCTAGTGGCGTGTATGGTTACGTGGTTGAAAGATGGGTAGATGGAAAGGGAACTCCAGTAACCATGGTTAATATGACCGCTAAGGTAACCTCTGCTGCCCCAGCAGTTTACGAATACGGGACGCCAAATCCAGATGCATCTATATTTGTTGAGGTAAGCAATGGTGCTGGAGTCAAAAGTCTTATACAGGGAATACAGTATTTGCTCGAAGACTTCACTCTTCTTGGAAGAGAAGGAATCAACTATAAACTAATAGGGAAGGCAGAGGCAAGACTTAGCATGTTGGCAGTCAGTGCTTGCATAAACGCTAGTGGAACCTCAAATGCAACAAACACCATGCAATTTATAGAGGGAGAGTTACTGGCTTCATTTCCCATGGTGTCCATGGTTTGGTATAATGGAAAGTATGGACCTGTTGTTACAGACAGGCGTAATACAGCCTTTGCAGGTGATTTCACAGTGGGTGCATATCCTTTATACGACAGAATATCTGATGTGCAGGAGTCACCTAAGTCGGCATGCCTAAATTCATTCACATTAAGATATGGGTATGATCCGCTAGAAGACAATTACACCAAGTCCAAAACTCTAGACTACACAAACTCTGCGCTCTGCCAGTTAAGTTATATGCAGACTGGCTCAAGGGTATCATCACCAATTGATAGCATGGTCATTCAGGATAATTCTGTTGCCGCATTCGTGTTAGAGTGGATGGTGGATCACCTAAGTTTTCCATCATATTACGTGGAGTATTCTGGATCTGTCTGGATGTACTTCAACTTGGATTTGGGCGACAACATAAAACTAACAGATCCAGAGTTTGAGTGGTCGCAAGAAGTCGCAACCGTTGAAAAGCTTGAGTATAGCCGGGGGATGTGCACAGTTGGATTGAGGGTTTGGTGGAGATACTGCGATCTAAGCGGCGCGACATCAACATTGTTTTCATTCGAGACACCGACTCCTTACGAAGTCGTAGAGCCATCTCAGTAAAGGGGATAAGAAATGGGAGTTAGGGAACAACTACATCTGCTCAACCTACCTGGACATGCCCCGAAACTTTACGAATCACTAGATAGCAGTACGCCTTCAGGATACGTACTAGAATGGGACGCAACCAACCTGGGGGTGAAACCATCCAAACCGGCGCTTCCAAACCCGTTTGTCCTTGCTTCTGACTTCCTGATAAGCAGTAATGATTCTATTGTTGTAGCCGCACAATTCACATTCAACGCAGCAGACTACTCTTCTGGACTTGTGTGGAAATTCAACATGGTCGCAGCAATTGTAGACCAAGTAGGGACAGCAAGAGCAAG
>Ga0163180_10000979_pt1 | contig 16317 bp, 13 predicted proteins | sample AtlANTMetagenome_2_FD_109647 | JGI IMG/M metagenome (GOLD analysis project Ga0163180, IMG submission 109647) | Marine eukaryotic phytoplankton communities from the Atlantic Ocean - Atlantic ANT 4 Metagenome | ecosystem: Environmental > Aquatic > Marine > Oceanic | place: North Atlantic Ocean...
CAGAAGTGATGTGGGTAGTCCATTAGCCTAAGCGGATTAGTAAAATCTAGCGTGGGGCTATTGCCTATACGTAGGCGGAAGCCGGCAGTAGGTTCATCTTCCTTGGCGGCTGCGCCTGAATAAGGAACCCATTCGAAGGGAGGCTGACCGCCACCATAGCCGTAGTCCATAAAGCCATTTCCTGTGCCAGGAACAACCGCAAGGCTCCCTATGTCGACCGCTAGCTTTTCGTCTATCTGAACTACGTACGCCTTCGGGTTGTCGGAACTGTCGTCATCGTACAAAGGTAGATCAATGTTTGAGCCACTTGTTGCATCATCCTGAATTCTAAGCGGCATCGAGGGGCCTAACGCAATTACTCCTACGTCTTTGTAGCCCGTGCCGTATGCGCCATCGTTGCCCCACGACTGGAGCCTGAGAGTAGTAAGAAAAACTTCTTCCGTAGACGTATTAGTAACAGTAGGGCCGACCTCACCGAAATCGCTACTGAGGATAGTGAAGTCAGCGCCTGCCGTCCATTGCTTGTCCAGCTGGACAAAAACATCCGATACCTCATACCCGGAGTCGTTCCTCTTTTCTCGTACCATCATTGCAGCGTTATCGAAATGTCGGTGGGCGGGCTTTATGTCTTCGGCAAGGACGATATTAAAATTATCGGTGAGAGACGCAACAGTAAATTCCTCATCTCCGTCTGAGGTCTCTATGACATGGCCGGCATCTATGTCATATAGGCGTACGATGTCTCCAGCTTCGGCACTCCCAGTAAAGTTTGCTTCATGGGAATAGATACGCCTCTGGTGCATCTGAACGTGCCAGTCAGTAGCCTCCTGCTGAATAAACATAAACTCTTCCGTGATGGTTACCTGGCTTTCACTATCCACGCTGGCAATCGTATAGGTACCTGCATTATCCCCAGGAGAGCCGTTAATGACTAGACTCATCCCCTCCTCTACTCCATTAGTAATGAAGTTAGCGTTGGGGTCGCGGAATATAGATTTGTAGTTAGGCTTAGATATCCGCCAGGATGCGTTGATATTGTAGTACCTAAGAGGGACGGCTACGCCTGAACCATCATTCTTTGCTACGCAAATTCTATCATCTGCCAAGATTGCAAATACATACCAGTCATCTTCGAGGTACGCTTTGCCAGTAGAGCCTGCGCCATCTACCCCGCTTATGATGGCGTTTGTAATAGTTAGTCTATCTCCTACCTCAACTCGCCCGTCCATAAAGTCCACAAGGCGTTGCTGGAAACTCCATGCGTAGTCATTGCTCGGCTTATTCCCTTTATGGTCTACGGCGTCTACTTCTTCTCCAACGCCCCACCAGTCGGGTAGGGTAACGTCGTATGTTAGCGTTCCCCTCTTCATGAGCCACATCCTACAAGTGTAGGAGTCGTGGACCTCTCTTCCTGCCGAAGCAGTACTACTGGCGCCGTCACCTGCGGGGCCCGTATTCCACATGTGGTCTATATCTTCTCCTACATCTCGGTAGAAGTTCCCTTGTAAGGTTCCTAGAAGAGGATTTCCTGTGTCCTTCGAGTCAGCAACAGCAGCGTCGTGACTTCCCTGCGGGTCATAGGATGGTTTAGTCCAAAGTTTAAGTTCTCTTTGGGACGTTGCATACAAAACAGAAAATACTTTTGCTGTTTCACTCAATGGGTCGTGCCTATTAGAAGTGAGCGTTCCAATATTTCCTAGAATTACGTAGTCGCCCGATGTTGCGACTACGCCTTCCCACTCGGTGTAATCGCCGTTGCCGTATTGCCAGCCAGGTCCATCGCCGCTCGCAACTCTTAGTACACTGCTATCTATCCATTTAAACTGAATTTTATCGTAGATGGTATGAGCAGTTGCGCCCCACGACGAGTCGGTCCACTTGTTCAAGTGGGAGGCGTAGCTACCGAGGTCCTCATACCAAGAAGGATCTATTAGAAAATAGCTCTCAGCGGTATCTGGGGCAGCAGCAGGGCCAGTAGATATGTAGGAACCCCAGGTGGAGGACAGGTCTGTAATGTCCGACCAAGAAGCAATCTCTAGTTCATCGTGTACTGGATGGATCCGAAAACTGCTGCCTTCAGGAGACGCGGCCCAGCCAGAGAAGCTATTTGCGGCACCGCTGTCTTGTCCCGTTATGTAAATGTAGTCGCCTACCTCCACGTCTTCCGCAGGCAAGCCAGTGGTCCCACTAAAAAAGCCTCTGAGCCCAAAATCATCTAGCGTAGGATTGATTTCCCCCGTAGTAGAAGTATACGTCTTGACCTTGCCATGCCTTACTGAAAAAGGAGGGGCTACGGGCGCTCTAGTGCGTCCTGCAGAATAGGCTGTAGCGCCTGGATCCACTGAATGGTCCGGGTATTGGAGGGGCGCAGAGACGCCCGAAGAGCCTCGAGTAAAACAATTCTTTGCCTTGCCTTGAGTTCTAATTCTAGGGATTAGGAATCCCATTATTCCCAATCCGTTAAAAACAGATCCGCTAGACTGGGGCTTTCTAAGAACCGACGTGCCTGCTTGTCCTTTAGGCGACACGACAGGAGACCGCCAGTGGGTCCCTGTGGATAGGGTCTCCCCGCTCGGGTAACCAATCTTAGCAGGCGTCTTCATAGCCCCAGAGCTGTATACGTAACTCCCGTACGGCCTATCCTTGGTGATAATCCAATGCAGAGTGCCCTCACCAGAGTCATAGCCCTTACTTTGAGGCATGCCCTCCTTGAGTATCAATCTACTCATAGAGCCGACATTGCTAACTTCTAGAATTCTGTAAGTTCGGCCGCCCTTAGTGCATAGATAGTACAGGTCATCATGAGTGTCAGACAGTACGCCTTGAGCACCGGGAGCTAAACCGCAGTAGCCTCCAAACTTTCTAGCATCGGTATCCTTATTCATGAGACTGTCGTAAAACGAGTACGAGTTGCTCGTGCCTCTATGTATCTTCTCCGTCTCTATACCAAGCACAGAAGTAAAAGCGTCTGAGGTCTCATTATGGACCTTTATAGTAGACTGAAACCCATCGTAGTTAGAGTTAAGGATAACTAGCTTATCGCCATCATGATGAAACGCTACGTCGGTGAGGTCAGCTAGTCCGTTCAATTCGGAAGCTAAGACGGTGACACTAACCCCTACTGGGGATGCTGGAATCCAGGGAGAGGATACTACGTATTCCTCGCTTCTACCGTCGCTGCCTTTCTTAGTAAGCGTAAACTTGAGCAGCTTGGCGCTAGCAGTAAAAGTAAAAGGGGCTTCGTACTCACCTATAATATGGCCCTGTTGAGCGTTCCATCCGGAGTACGTCGTTACGGAGCCGGCGTATCCCTTACTGCCTCCAACAGTGTAGTTTACGAAAGGACGCCCAGTAGAAGAACGGGCAACATAGTCTCGGGGTACTAAATCTCCGCTGCCGCGAAGCTCTACGTTTGTCTTAGTGAGAGCTCCCTCTCCCTCAGACCCAGCAGGAGAGATTGTGACTGTTCCCGCAAGATCTGGAGTATCTGTAATAATCTTTATTACTGCTTTTATGGCAGCAACTGAGACCATAAGATCATCTGCCAGCTCTCCTTGTGCCTCAGCGTCAGAGTCTCTCAGCGCAATCCAAGAGCTAGTTAAGTACTGATGGGACGAGGCTAGTACGGACTGGATAGCGATAGCCTTGACATCTACAGAAGTAAACTCAGTAACAATCTTAAATACTTGCTCCCTCTTAGCAAGCATATCTGCCCAAGCAGTGCTCAGGTCGGCCATCGCTGTTTTTAGGGACGCACGAACAGATGCAATATTTTTAGCTTCAACGTTCTGAGCGACTTGGTCAGATAAGAATTTCTCTACCTCAGTATCAAAAAACTCCAGCTTCTCTGCAGAGAGGCCATACCCACTACTCAGATCGGCCTCGAGGCTTATCAGAGCTCCTCGAGCTTGTATTAGATCATCAAAGTCAGTAATCAATACAGGGTCAGTGGCGTCAGCCGCAATCAGCTGCTGCTCACTCATCAACTGAGTAAGAATCTCTAAGACGGCATCTACAGAGGATCCTAGACGCTGGATGGATAGGTAAACTAGGTAAGTTACAGACTTATCATCTAGCGCAAGAGACATAGCCATCATCTGAATCAGACGGCTGAACAGAGCGTCCTCATCTACGGCACCGGACGCATCTTGTGAGTAATTTAGATTGTCCGGAAGGTACTTGGCTACCGCCTTCTTTATGTCATCCCGCGTAATAGCCACGGCCTACCTCTACGATACTGTTACTGTTACTGCATCTGGAAACGTTATGCTAGGCTCCGATAGTCTGGAAATGACGTCGCCGTCAGGCTCTTGGTAGACTTCGAGCTCGTCTGTATCGACATCTGTAATAGTTATGCTCGAGGTACCGACCGCTACCGCAGTGGCAGCGTTACTGGATACGGTGACTACGTCTGTGTCAGAAGATGACATAGTTAAGTAACCAGACACGTCAACTGTCTGTCCGTCGGACAGCGTCGCAGTTGCAGTATACGAGTGAGACTCGCCTACCGACAGGGATACCGAAGCGTCGTCAGAGTCCAAAGCAACAGAAACGATATACGGAAATAAGATATCATTAAGGTTGGCGCTAGTAGCCTCTGGAATATTGCACACCAAAATGCGGTCTAGCACTCTACCAGGTAGCTCTACTTTTATTTTGCCGCCTTGGTAGGCATCGAATGTAAGTAGACCAGCAGAGCTAGTTCTTACCGTTTGGTACTCTTTAACAATAGTAATTGTACTGCCGTACAGTGCAGGATCATGGATATTTCGGAGAGTGATCTTTTGAGACTTTACGGGGTTTCCATGAATATCATACAAATAGCCAGAAACCCTACAGAGCTCAGAACTCTCCGCTGTGGATGCGGATAGCTTAGTCCCAGACACGGAGGAGGAATTAGACATTATGACCTCCCTTGCCTGTATAGCCTCTCTATGAGATCTTCATAGCTTCCGCGCATGCCCCTGCCTTGGAATGGCCCAGAGGCCGGCCCTTTATTAAAGGCGGTCATAGCTTTTGGGCCGCCGAAGATCTTGTGCATGATCTGACCTTCGTGCGTGGAAGGAGAGAACACCCGCTCGCCTTTCTTAGCCCCTGGGTGCTTCTTAAGTCCCCCAAATACGGCCTTGTTTCTTTCTTGCTCAGCAACAGAGAGGAGTTCTTTTATTCGAGAGTTTCGTTTCTTTAGAATATCTTGAGCAATTAGTAATCTATCTGCATCCCCAGGCTTTGCCCCTTTAGGCGGGAATAAGAGCGCCTGGCGGGGAGATCGCCTAGTCAGATCCATAGCGTAATCCTCTAGAGGGCCTACGTATCTCTTTGTAAGGTCTCCACTCTTTAAGGCGCTTCTTTCGGCAGACGTGCGCAAAGACCTAAGAACTCTAGATAAGCCCAGTGCCCCGCCTGCTCCAGCTGCTGCTCCCATAAGAGCTGCCTTTCTAGCCCTGCCGCCTTTGGACGACTTCTCTTTTTCAGTGAGTGGCCTAGACTGCACCTCTCCATGCTCATCCATCCACTCAAGGGGGGAGGACGGAGAGTAAGACAATGCCCCGCCCGCAGCTCCCGCTCCCGCACCTATAGAAGACCCAATTAAGGCCTCTAACGTACGTGCTGATGCTCTACTTTTCATGATCGTGTCAGGCTCAATACGTTGGAGGTTAGGTAAGAAGAAGAATCTTCTGGGTCTGGCTTCCTAACCTTAACGGATACTGCGGTATCTGATCCAGAAGGTACTACTACAGTAAGCAGTTTACCATCACTGGAAACCGCTGTAGGAGTGGCGCTACTTGAGCCAAATAGAACCTCTGAGCTAGTTAGATGAAAGTTTAATCCTCTTATGGCAATAGTATCTGTTGCGGAGCAAGAGGAAGGAGTCAAGTCTGAGATTATTGGGGCATTAGCGGAGTTTGCTGTGACTGTTATCTCAGTAGGATTGGATGAGGAGAAGTCGTACCCACTCTTAGACATCCGCAAATTGTAAGTCCCTGCAGGCAGCGCAAAGGTGACTTTCCCGCTGGAGTTGGTAGAGCTCCTTGTCACATACCCAGAGCCGCCACTGTCGAAAACTCGTACCAGAACTCCCTCTACAGCATTGTCAGAAGCATCTTTTACGGTGAACACATAGTCCCCAGTAGCCGCCGCTTGCGTCTCTCCTAAGAAGTCTAATCCCGCAAAGTCCGACTGAATCGCAAACTCTCCGCTGTAAGTGCCTACAGAGACAGTCATGTAAATAATACCTTCTGCTTGTGGAATTACTTTTAATTCATACCAGCCAGGCGCAGAGGATGAACTAAGCTCAGACAGCCCCATTTGGAGGGTGGTAGCAGGATCCGATAAGTACGCTGAGTTGCTAGTGGCTTTTACTGTTAGGTCTCCAACAGCAACACCGGTACCTGCTCCGCTAAGAGTTACTCCCGATGCAGAAACTCCGGACTCTGCACAAGAAATAGCAAGGCTGTTGCCAGCTGCTCCCGCTGTCGTAGCAGTGAGCGTAACCTCACTAGTGCCATCACTCACTGCGGTAGTAATAGTAGTGATCGTAGTTGCGGTAATAGCACTAGTTATAGCGGATGCTATAGCATCCGTAGTAGCAGCTGCAGTACCCGCCCTAGTTACGGTAACGGTTACGCCATCTACAATGACGTCAAAGTCATCTGCGGGATTAGAAGATACTGTGAATTTGCCAGTGGCGGCAGACATATCTGTGGAGGCAATAGGAATTAGTACCTGTCTGCCTGCTACGGCTCTATAGATTTCCATTAGTTCACGCTCACAACAACAAAGGGATTAGTAGTGTCCTCCACTACGGTGAACGGATCGCTAGCATCCCCGAGTAGAGTAAGTATGTTTCCTGTAGCTTGGTCGGGAACTGTTATCTCTCTCGTCAAGCCAGTGCCTACTAGAGCAATCTGAATCTTAGCTCCGATAACTACGTCAAACTCTACGTGACCCAAAGAGTTGCTCTCATAAGTATTTGAGTTTCCTACAATACTTAAGCCTGAGCTTGATGCCGACTGCTCACTAAATAAGTTGGTAACCGTGACTTTGAAGCCACTGACTGCGCTGCCTGCCTGGTCGATAAAGTCTGCATAGAGCCGGCACAAGTTCGGAGATGATGGAGCTGAGACCGCAACGGACTGAGCAGAGATAGTAAAGTTCTGGACAGACGAGGAAGATGAAGCAACTGTAATGTCCTGATCAGATACGGATACCCCTGCTTTGAAGCACTTAGCCACGTAATCTCCAGCATCGATACTGAAGGAGATCTGGCCCAAGGAGTCGGTAGTAGCGTACGTGAGAAGAGTAGTAGATGTGCTGTTCCAGATATTTACGAGCATTCCCTGAATCGGAGCATCACTATTATTTGTATCCACTGCAGTAAGTACTACGGACTCTAGGCCTGTGATAGCCGCCGCATCGATAGTGCCTACGAGAGTGTAGACAGCATCTATGTCTTGGCTACGGACCTCTATGTCAGTCCTGAAGGTGTCTTCTGTTTCCCCCAAGTAAGTACTTACTATCCAAAAACCCTTACTACTGAAACCATCGGCTACCGTAAGTAAGTACTCACCAGTAGATCCTATCTCTGCAATCGTACTGGTGATTGTTTGGGCTACGCCATCTTTATAGAAAGAAACGGTAAAGTCAGACTGAGTAAGCCCACTTAGACGGGACACGCCATCGAAATCAAACACGGAGATAACTTCGTAAAACGCGTCACCAGTCTTTGTAGTTCGTAGGCTCATTACACAGAAACTCTCTAGTTTTTAGCCTTGGGGGGAGGAGTTTTTCTTACTCCCATCTTACCAGTAGGAGTAACATACACGTAGTACTTCTGATCTCCAGAATACATCTCTATATGAGAATATCCCGGGGACCCTACCTCTAGTGGAGGCGTGCTCATTTTCTTGCTCGTGACTGATACAACCGGAATACCAAGCACTTTAATGACCAGGTTTTTCCCTTCCTGGCCCAAAGAACTGTTGTGCTTGTTGTCTTTACTATACAGCTCTAGCTTTCCTCCCATCCTGGCCATAAAGCCATCGACAAACGACAAGAAATACCTCGACATTATGCCGTGTTTCCTCGGGTCAAGTCTTCTGGGCGCTGGAGCATTGTTCTTAAAGAACACCATCTCAAACAAGTCTGCAGGCTCCGCTAGTTCCTTTTCCATAATCTTCTCCTATTCAGTGACTCTCTTATAACAACGAAAGAGGCCTCCCCGCCACGGGAGCGAAGAGGCCTCTGTTTACGGGTAGGGGAAGGTCTAGTTGACCGACCAGATGTCCGAGCCAGAGTACATCCACGTAGTAGTATCAGTGGCTACTCCAACCTGAATGACGGCCTGTCCTGCGGTAGTAGGAGCAGCCTGCAGAAGTGCTCCGTCCGCGCCAACAAACACTGGCTTACCCTTGGTGAGAGCGCCTTGAGCAGCGGGCTTAGTAGCGATATGACCAAATCCGCAGTTTACGGTTACATTTGCATCAGCGTCCGCATCAGCGACTGCAACTCCAATAATAGAGTCGTAGTGACCTAACTGCTCATTGACGCAGGCATAGTCAGCTACGAAAGCTTTTCCGTAACTACCGGCATGGCCAGAGTCCGACCCGATAGTCACGAGCTCACCCGCCTTGATGTCCTCTCCTGCCACAAACTGATGTGTGGCCTTCTCAGCGACTAGGTCAGCAGCGGTGATAAGGCCTGCACCATCAGAAAGCTGAGTGAACTTGATAGTTCCGTTAGAGGGGTTGTAGGAAAGGCCGTGAGTACCAGAGTCAGATGTTCGATCCAACAGAGCATTGGATTGATCATGCATTACGATAGGATAATCATCGTTTGTTGTGCTATCAGTAACAGTGACCGTACTTGCCAGAGTTGCCGCTGTAGCAGTATCTCCGCTGTAGATTGGAGTACCATCACTTACGGCAGTGCTTAACTGCGCCTTGGAGAAAGAGCCCAGGACTGCTGCGTTTCCAGTAGAAGTAATGTGACCGGTCAGGTTTGCATTTGTTGTGACCGTAGCCGCGTTACCAGTACAAGAGCCTGATGATCCAGTGACGTTACCGTCAACGTTACCCGTGACGTTACCTTGGAGGTTACCTGTGACGTTACCTTCCAGAGTGGCCACGAGCACGCCCGTAGTACCGGACATGACTTGCGCACCAGACTCTGTAGCAGCACTAAGCATGGCGAACTTGTTGGCACTTTCGTCCCAACCCATCCAAGCTACCTTGGAAGCGCCGTCATTGTACAGCATCGTAATACCGCGATCTTTGCTGTCGTCCGTATCTGAACCTAACTGGAAGAGAGGATCAGCAACGGTCACTACAGTAGAGCTCACCGTAGTAGTCGTACCGCTAACTGTCAGATTACCGGGAACTGTAATGGTGTCAGAACCGTCACCGATGTTTAGTGCGCCGCCTTGACTGACATCCAGAAGGGCAGCAGCTGCGCCGGCTGCAGAAGTTGCACCAGTTCCGCCCTTGCCTAACGGCACTGTATCCGACAGAGTCGAACCAGCAGCGGTAATAGTGATGTTTCCCGAGCCATCGAAGGCAACGCCGTTGATGTTCCGAGCAGTAGTTAGCGTAGCCGCACTACCTGTAGTGTTCTGGTTCAGAGTAGCTACTCGAGCAGCTGCAACAGTACCTGAGGTGATTAGATCACCGCTGTGATTCCCAAGGGTAACCGTAAGGGTAGTGCCTGTAGCGGCAGTAGTAATTCCTGCGGCACCCGCAACCGTTAGGGTCTCGCTGTCCAGATCAACATCGATGGTACCATCATCTGAAGTGAGATCCAGATCAGATGCACCGGCCACCGCATCAACGTACGTCTTAATGGCGCCTTGGGTAGCCAGACGGGTGGCAGAGCCTGTAGCGAGATCTGCGTTGTCAACGAGGGAAACCGTGGCACCTGCGCCACCGAGCTGAAGAGAGCCGGTCGCAACTGCGCCGGTAGTAGTGAATGTATCGTCAGCCGCCATCTTTGTGGGGCGACCGCCGACGAGCTTCATTAAAGTAGCCATTATTTACTCCAGAGAGGTAAAGTTAGAAAAGTTCGTTGTTTAGATATTTTTTAAGTCCGTTAAGCTCGATCATACGGATCTGAAGTCCACTCTTTTCTTCTTCTACTTGTGTCTGTCTCTGGGTTAACTGTTCTTGTAGGCCAGCAGCGTACTCTTGGAGCCCTTGATCCATAGCTGCAATTTCCGACTCTGCCTTATCAATTTCGGCCTGTACTTTTTTAAGTGTAGCAGAGTTAGATTCAAAATCGGGCTCTACCAACACAGGTTTTTCAGAAGTACCATCTTCCTGCGTATCGGTTTCTTCAAACATACTGGCACTAAGATCATTCTCAATTTCTGAAATCTTGTCTGTCACTTTTCTTCCTCTGGGCATTGCTATTCTCCTATTAAGATACGCGTTCGTACACCGGCTGACCGTTTCTTTCAGTAGACTCAAGACTGTCGATAGCCATTGCCCAATCATCAGAAAGATCAAATACCTCATTAGGCATAACTTCAATTTCAAAGCTGCCAGGCTTAAAATACTCACAGCTGCCTTTTACTGTAACGGGCGTGTCTGCTTTGTAGTCAGGAAATGCGCCGTTTGAGTGACCGATAAACTTAAACTGAGCCATGATAGGTCTCCTATAAAGAAATTCCGAGGGGGTCCATTCGGACAATAATTTGTCGGGGAGACTTTTTACCTACCCCGATGATTTGCTGCATACCCGAACTAATAGTAGTCGGATCATCTGTAATCCCGCCAGCTGTAGTACCTACCCAGTATTCCTGCCCTGTAGCTATACCGGGGTTGACGGCGTCCGGCCACTTGAACACTGCATTCATCTGCACAATAACCTTACTAGCTGTAACTCTTTTTGCAAACCCGATTGCTGGCATTCTGTCAGAATCGTCAGCTTTTGCAAGGACAACAGTATTGTCGTCAGACTTAGATAAAGCTACTACATGGCCCACTAGAATATCCCCAGCTTCTCCATTAACGAAGCCTGCAAAGAGGGCAGGATTTCTAGACATTCTGGCCATTAGACTGAGTACCCCGAGAGAGCTTCTACGGTCTCTATAGCAGAGCTAAGAGCCTCCTCCGAGGCCTCCTCTGTAAGAGTCTGTATACTAGTATTCAGACTTTTAAGAAAGGCCACTTCTTTGTAGATTTCAAACTTTCTACTAAGAGACCACTCCGAGATGATCTCCTTAAGGTCCTCGAGTTTCTGGAGTGTCTCGTCATCATCAGACAAAGCCTCTAAATCGTCTGACATTAGACCCCCCTCTCTCTAAGTTTTTGATCGATCTTCTTACGGATTCTACTAATTTTAGGCTGATTAGTCCCCATCTTTTTGGCAATTTCTCCAGCAGATAGTTCAGGCTTCCCGTTTATGCCAAGAGTATACTCAAATACGAGCTTCTCCTCCGCCGTTAAGTCTTGCCAAATATACCGTAAGACTTCCCTTTCTTTGCCTTGAGCAGCGAGCGCGTCTCCCAACAGATCAATATCTGGACTCTGAGAAGCGATGTAATCCTTGCGAAGTTCGTTCTCCATCCGGGTTGCTTCTGCTATTGACCACCCCAAGGAGTCTGCAAGCATCTGAGTATCTGGCTCATACCCAAGCCTGTCTGTGAGCTCCCCTTTGGCGTCCTTGTACTCAGTAATTTTATATGTACGATGTTCAGGAATTCTACCTAAGTTTTGGTACTTAGCTGCAGTTGCCCTGACTTTCTTTAGGTGCCATCCTACGTGAGTGCTCAGCTTACCCTTCTTTGGATCATAGGTCTTAACAGCGTTCAGCACAGCCAGGTTAGCCGCGCCTCGTATTACTGAGGGAGGTACCGCAGCTGATGAATATACCGACACGCTCTTATTAATCATGCCTTCCATCTGGTCTAGAAGATCGGAAAGGTTCTCCTCAGACGGATCTTCTTTCCATTTCTTCCATACCTCTAGATCTTTAGCAGAGCGCTCAGAAGGAGATAGTTTTTTAGGCTCCTCACTGACCTCCTCTTTCGGAGGGGGTGGAGCATCTTCCTTTTTACTGTCCTTCTTATCTACCCAAGTCTTTCCATAGACGACCTCACCATTAGGGCCTTTGCCCTTCCAGTGAGCAGGAAGTTTTCTCCAGTGGTCGCCCATCTATAGTTCACTAATACGCCCCGCCGTAGGCGGAGTAGGGAGTAGTGTTAGAGCGACGCTTAAGGTACTTGTAGCCGCCATAGCCAGCACCGCCGACTAGAGCGGTACCGATGGTTGCCTTCCCAACGGTCTCAGTAAAGCTGGCCTTACCCTTGCCCTTGGGCTTAGGAGAGTCCGCTTTAGGCCCTTCAACGGTCTTTCTAGGAGCAGCAGGAGCTGTCTTAGTAGGAGATTTCAAGAACTCTCTAGCTGCTTGCTGCTTAGCTGCGTCTCCGTATGCCAAGTCATCTAGTGCCTGCGCTCTGTCACTACGGTAATTCGCTCGTAGCTGCTTCTCATTAGACTTCGTTCCAGCCTTCATCTCACGGACCTTAGACTCTGTTAGTTTCCGATCCTTCAGCTTTTGCTTAAGCTGCCACCATTTAGTCTTAGGTGCAGATGCCCTGGTTCTTGCTATATCTGCAGTGAGTAGCCTGCGGCCCTCAGAGACTGCGGACTGTAGCCCGGACTGACTGAGACGTGCTCTAGAGATCTTCTCTATCTCAGAGTAAAATACGTGAGCAATTACTCGTCCACGATCTTCTTGGTTACTGAGGATTTCTTCGTTCATGAGATCACCTGTACATAGGTGGCTGAGGAGCCATTTGATAATACTGAGGAGCAGGAGCGGGTCCATACATAGGAGGCTGCTGAGGCTTTCTAGTTGCTAGTGCGCCAGCACCTAAGCCCGTAGCCCCTACAGCCAGGAGACGCTGATTCTCGCTCATGCCGCCCCAGGTACTCTTAGCTTTTTGCCAGAATCCAGGAGATTGTGATGCCGCCTCTTGAACAGGAGTCGGGCCTGGCTCCGCTCGGGGGCTCGGTGTCGGCTGTGTAGCTTGAGTAGGCTGTGTAGCTTGAGTAGGCTGCGTCGGCTTAGGCGAGGGAGTTGGTGCCGTAGACTTTGGAACAGGGCTTCCCATCTGCTTAAGCTGACCTTGGAGAACCTCCTTCTTGCCTGCAAGCTGTGAAAGCGCTCCATAGTTGTTTTGCGACAACGCGAGACGCATCTGCTGCTCTACCTTAGAGAGCTCCTCGTTTATAGTTTTGACCTCTCCCTTTCGGGCTGTCGCAGCACGACGATCGGAGGCCTTAACTCTACTGGCCGCCGCTCTTTGGTCCTTAAGCTTAGCTACTCCTGCCTGTACTCTATCTCCCGTTGCTTTGACCCTCTCTCCTACAGTCGGCTTAAGACCAAGTCTGGATAGATCTTCCGCCGTCCGTTTATTCTGAGTTACCTTATCTACTCGAGCCTGCGTTGTAGGAGAATAGCCCGTTGCTTTGCCTTCTACTCTTGAAGTAGCCTTAGCAGTTTCTCCAGGCCGTAGAGTTGACTGTGGAACTCTTCTCCCGTCTAAGGTGGTGAGGTTAGGTCTTGTAGGAACTAGTGCGGTACTTTCTTGCTTGAATGACTGCGCAGCGGCTCCGCTAACTTCTGACTTAGGTGCAGGTTGGGGACGCTTAGGGCTTCCCCCTACAGTAGCTGCGGGAGTCTTAGGAGTAGGAGCAGGCGGTGGGTTATTTGCAGATCTCTGTGTCGGAGTGCGTGGGTTGTTTGCCGTCGGAGCCTTAGAGCGCGCCAGTGGAGATCTGCGGGTATTGCTGGCAAGGAAGGCATCAAACTGACGGGGAGACGTATTCTCCATAGCCCGGGAAAAGGCAGATGGGGCCTGTCTTCCAGGCTTAACAACGACCTCTCCTGATGCTCTTGGTACTATATCGGCTCCTCTATACTTAGAAGGATCAGGCATCTTCATGCCAGGCGCACCAAACTCTCTCTCAGCCCAACCAGATCTTACTTTTTGGGGAGTTGGGGGCGCTTTCTTAGCCGCCTCTGCGGCGGCTTGGGCTTGCCCTGCCTGCGTTTTAGTTTGGTCAGCAACGGCCTGAGTCTGAGTTTTGCCCTTAGCCGATCTAGCGGGAGCCTTGACTACCTTCTCACCCGGTGCGATAGGAGTCGGCCTAGGAGCCTTATCTTTAAAGAAAGTAGATTTAGGTTGTGGCTTAACGCCTCCACGAGCAGCCGCTTCGTTCATTCGCGCATCTGGCTTAAACGAGCGCTGCTGTCTTGGGATGTCCCATCCCCTCTCGGCAAGACTCTTACCTGTATTAGGATTCTTAGGAACTCCGCGAGTCTTAACTACATACTGCTGCCAACCTTTAGGAATCCATTTTTGGTTTTTAGCAACGTACCGCTCTGCCTGGGCTAAGCGAGTAGGATTGACTTTTGCTCCGCTCATAGCTGACGTCAAAGTCTTTTTAGCAAGGCGCCCTGTCATCCTTGCAGCTTCTTTATCGATCTCTATGAGTTCGAGTTCAGCATTAAAGGCAGCAGCAACTTTCTCGGAATCCCAAGCAGCATGGGCGATAATATCCCCAGCAATGCGGATCCAATCTCTCTCGGATGCAGACTTTTTGAATTGGTGGTCAGGCTTCATTTTCTTATAAATTCCCATGATATAAGCATAGTCACCTTTGTGACCTGACTTAGCAGCTATCTGCTCTGCCCGCTTCCATTTATGCTCATCCCTAGGAGAGTCTATCACGTTATTGGGCATTAGCGTCGTCTCCTAGCTTGCTGTATTCTCCTAGACTTTTCTGCCTTACGGCGCAAATAGCTAGCAGCGACAAAGGGAAGTGCTAGAGGAGCTGCGTAAGTACCAAAAGCAGGCAGCAAGTTTTTAAGAACTCTCTTACCTGCCCGTCCCACTGCTTTTCCTTTAATAGCACCCAAGGATTTACCAGCTAGATCTGGGGACGTAAACGCCTCTGCTTTAGCTAAGTTCTTAAATGCCTTGCCGGAAGCTATCAGCTCTTCCGTGAGTACTGGAGCAGCCGCTACAAGACCTATCTTACCTACTGCGGACGAGAACTGAGCTTTTGCTTCTAGCTCCTCTGGAGTAGTGAAAGATGGGTCTTTACTGGATGCTAAGGCAATGAGGGGCAAGGCAATAGCCGATGCTCTACCCACATTGTACGCAGTTTTAGCGGCGTTAGACTGGAGAGCCTTCTGTACAGAACCTCCCGTAGCGTGGCCCATCTCATGGGCAATGATCGAAGGCTTTTGATTTTTCTCAATAGCCATCCACGGGACTTCTATTTTTGTCTTCTTAATAGATCCGTCTAATCCTCTACGGGAAATCTCTGCATCAGCCTTACCGCCCATAGGGCCTGGATATGGCCTGCCCACCATTTTTCCAGTCACAGACTTTCTAAGTAGAAAGTCATCCATTTCGCCTGTTGCTTTATGCCGCTCAATAGCGTTCTGAATACCGGCTTTCCATGACTCTTTGCTAATTGTATCTACGTGGATACCCTTGGCAGCGATCATGCTGTCTAGAGCATCTCGCATTACCATATCTTTAGCAGAAGTAGAGACTCTGCTGCTCATTCCTGCCCATACTGCGGTAGGGGCTAACACTACGGCAGCTACGGCCCCGGCCTCTACGATTCCCGGAACACCCCTAACAGGGGGGTTTACCTTATCCCGCATCTTAGTAGGCGGTACTTGATATCCCCTACCCGCAAGAGCATCATGCATTGCATAGTACTGAGCTCTATTAGTAGGCGTACGCTCGGGGTCGTTACTGTGAGCTAAAGTAAACGCTGCACGAAGTCTGTCGTTATTCTGGCCCTCTGCCCAGTTCAGTGTCTGGTAGTAAAGCTCACCAGGCTTTGGCCCTAAGTCGATTCTTTTATAAGGAGCCGGACCAGATGCCAGTAAGTTGTGTATGTTTGCCCCAATAGGTACGGGCTGGAAATCAGGAAGCCTACCTGGTGGGTGCTTCTTATCTGATGCATTTTTCTTAAGGGCCCAATCTGCAATCTGGCTAAGCGCTGCCGCGCCGATAGCCCCAGCTGCAGCTCTGCCAGCAATAGCACCTTTAATAGCCCTAGGAGTCGTTATCTTGCCGTGCTTGAGTCTCTGGGAGTACGCTTCTTCAATACCTCCCTTTACTCCACCGCCGACTAAACCTACTGCAGTAGGGACAAGATATTTATCTTTCTTAGTCTTCTTTTTCTTCTTTTGTCCGTGAGCGATCCCACCTGCTACGCCTATTGCGGTAAGCGCTCCCAAAGCTCCCCGTACTCTACCAAGGGCTTTGGGGCTCCTGACTAGTTTTTTGGC
>Ga0163180_10000981_pt1 | contig 16293 bp, 11 predicted proteins | sample AtlANTMetagenome_2_FD_109647 | JGI IMG/M metagenome (GOLD analysis project Ga0163180, IMG submission 109647) | Marine eukaryotic phytoplankton communities from the Atlantic Ocean - Atlantic ANT 4 Metagenome | ecosystem: Environmental > Aquatic > Marine > Oceanic | place: North Atlantic Ocean...
AAAGCCGGTTCTTCCTGGCGTGATCGGGCTCGAGCTGATGACGGCCACGGCCGCGATAGCGATGCCCGGAAAGGTGTTTGCGGGAGCCACGGATGTGGCCTTTAAGGCACCAGTGAAGCTGCACGGCGATGAGCCCACCACACTCATCATTCGTGCGGAGCCCTCTGGAGCGGACACGGTGCGCTGCAGTCTGACCTCAGAGCGTACCGCGCGTACGGGTCGGGTGATTGAGTCGCAGCACTTCGAGGGCACGATCCACTGGACAGCTCCACAGACCCAGGCGCTGCCTCCAATGGCCTTGCCGGATCACCATGTGGATGCCGATGCGATCTACAAGCGCTTCTTCCATGGACCGGGCTTCCAGGTGCTGCGCCAGGCCACCGCGGTGACAGCGGATGCCTTGATGGCAGAGGGCGCAGTCCACCACTCCGGAATCTGTGGCGGACTGCTGACCCAGCCGCTGGTGCTCGAGGCGGCCTTCCAGGCGGCCGGGCTCCATGGGATGATGACCGAAGGAGTGATGGCCTTGCCAGAGCACATCGGCACCACGGTGTGCGTGGGCCATGCTCGAGAAGGCGAGTCCCTTCGGTTGACCGTCCGCAAGGATGGGGATCGCTACGATGTGGATGTCGATGGTGCGGATGGTCCTGTGCTGCAGCTGCGCGGCTTCAAGATGGTGCAGGCTGGCCCGCTGCCACCTGCGGACCAGTTTGAGCCGCCAAAGGGTGGCTTTGGGGCTGCAGTGGTGGCCCGCGCCTCCTCCAGTGAAGACGCGGGGCAAGCCAAGTCGATGCTGACCGATGCGGAGAGTCAGACCCTCTCCTCTCGCGGCAATGCGCAGCGGCAGGCGGACAGGCGCCTGGGTCGAGTGGCGGCAAAGCGCGCCGTGATGGCCATCACCGGGCAAGAGGCCACCGACTTTGAGATTGCCAATGACGAGAGTGGAAAGCCGGTGGTGGTCTCCCTCGATGGTCGAGTGATGCCTTCACTGAGCATCTCGCACCGCGATGGAGAGGCGATTGCCGTGGCGACCCCAAGCGGTCACCCGGGTGTCGATCTGGAGCTGGTCGAGAGTCGTCCCGTTTCCTTTGCAGAGACCTGGTTTCGGGCATCGGAGCGCGAGTGGACCAAGGGCGATGCACGACTGGAGAGTCAGGTCTGGGCCATCAAGGAGGCCGTCCTGAAGTCTCTGGGCACGGGCATGCGCTTGAGTCCGGTCGATATTGAGGTGCTGCAGACCGATGGAGCTCAGGCCAGTGTGCGACTCTGGGGCGAGGCCCAGGCTCGGCATGCGGCACTGGGTGGTGGGGAGATGAGCATCCGCATCGAGGATCATGAGACAATGGTCGTGGCTGTGGCGTGGATGGCTTCATGATTCTTGAGGAACGCGATGATGGGATCCGGATCGTCCGGATCGCGGAACCGGCGGATGCGATTCCGTATCGGGCGTCCTTTGCTGGTGCCTACCAGGACATCTTCTCCGAGCCTCCCTACAACGAGCGCTTCTTTCCATCGGAGGCTCAAGCCGCACTGCATCGCTACCTGCAGACCCCGGAGCACATCACCATTTTGGCCGTTCGTGGCCGGACAAGAGTGGTGGGGTTTGGCATCGGTGTTCCCGCCAATTCAAAGCCCGACATCTCCCGGGATCTTCATGGTCTACTCCCGGTGCAGCACAGCTTCTATTTGGCGGAGCTGGGGGTGCTGGAAGGGCACCGTGGAAAGGGAATCGGCAGCTCCTTGGTGGAGCACCGCATCCAGGGCATTGATGCGGGGCGATACACCCACGCGGTGCTGCGGGTCAGCGCGGTGAAGAATGCCACCTATGACATGTACATGCGCATGGGCTTCGATGACATCGGCGTCTACACCGAGGTTCACTCCCGTCGTGTCGATGGGCGTGTCAGCACCGATAGGCGCTTGTTCCTCTCGAAGCTGCTGGAGGGGCCTGGTCGGACGACTGCAGGGGCTCCCGAGGTGCTGGAGTAGCTACTCTTCGGAGGCGGCTCTGGCCTCTGCATCCGCCCGCGCTGTCTCTCGTCTTTGCTGACGTTCTGGACATGGTGGGACCGGAAATTCGCCGAGGCTCGCTGCATCCCAGCCCTGCCGCAGCTCCCACAGTGCTCTGTCCCATCGGGCGAGCATCGGAGGGATGGCAAAGGGCACGTAGAGCACCGGTTGCTCGTTGGACGGGACGGAGTCCAGTCGCTCACGGACCTGAATGGGATCCTTGCTGTACACCCCAGCACAAGGCCCATGCTTGTCGATGTGCAGCAGGACAATCGTGGTTGCGTGCTCCAGCAAGATGGGAAGTCCTGCGGGCTGGAATCGACGGGTGGGTCGGCCGTTGGAGCGGAACCCGGTGAGCAGGAAGAGTCCGTTGAGCACATCCTCGCTCAGGGGTGCAGGAATGGCCTCGGGCGCATCGGCCAGCTCAGGCACGCTTGGAGTTCCGCGAATGGGCTTGGGCCCCGTGGCGGCCTCTGTGCCCATGAGGAAGACATCGGCGCCAGCCTGTGTGGCACGATCGATGTCTTCGGGGGACTCACACTCCAGTACCCAGCGACTGACCCACTGCCGAAGCGGACCGCCAGGGCGTCCGATCGTGTGGGGCTCGAGCCCGACAGCACCCTCGGGCACCATCTGGGGGTGGCCTTCTTCGCAGTAGGCGATGACCTTGGTCTCTCCCAGGAGCGCGGAGAGGACGGCAGGAAGCGCCAGCGTGGAGTGCTCGATTCCGCGCTTTGCATCTCGGGCGGAGTCGTCGGTGAAGACCGCTCCGCTGACGACCGCACGTTAGACGGGAGCCAACTCCATGTCTTCGGGCAGCACGCCGTCATACTCGATCCAACGCTCTCTGCCCCTGCACAGATGGCCGGGTGAGCGTGGATCGAAGTGGTCCTCAGCGTATCCAATAGCGAAGATCATGCTGTGCGAGCTATCTCAGGGCTTGCATGTGGACAAGGAAGGCTTGCCCCAGGTCCCCTCCCCGACTACTCAGCCGCACGAGAAAAGGAGGCACCGATGTCGGAGAGCTTCTACATCACCACGCCCATCTACTATGTGAACGATGTGCCTCACATCGGGCATGCGTACACCACCATTGCTGCGGATGTGATCACCCGCTGGCACCGTCAGAACGGACGGGATGCGTACTTCCTCACGGGTACGGATGAGCATGGACAGAAAGTTCATGAGGCGGCCACGGCGCGCGGACTGAGCCCGCAGCAACACGTCGACGAGCTCCACCAGCCTTTCCAGAAGCTCTGGGAGCGTCTGCAGATCACCCATGATGACTTCATCCGGACCACGGAGAAGCGCCACACCTCTGTGGTTCAGGCGGCGCTTCAGAAGCTCTTTGATGCCGGCGATATCTACGCTGCGGACTACGAAGGCTGGTACTCCAAGTCCGAGGAGCGCTTCTGGACCGAGAAGGATCTGGTGGACGGCAAGTGCCCCATGTCGGGCAATCCGGTCGAGTGGCTCAAGGAGAAGAACTACTTCTTCAAGATGGCCAAGTATGCCGACAAGCTCCGGGAATGGATCGCGGACAACCCGGACTTCCTGCAGCCGCAGAGCCGCAAGAACGAGGTGCTTGGCTACCTGAAGAAGGAGGTCGGTGACCTCTGCATCTCGCGGCCAAAGAATCGACTGCCCTGGGGAATCGAGATTCCCTTTGATGCGGAGTTCGTCACCTATGTGTGGTTCGATGCGCTGCTGAACTACTGCACGGCCATTGGGTACCACCCCGATGGATCCACCGAGCAGTTCGCGGAGAAGTGGCCGGCCTCCTACCATCTGGTGGGCAAGGACATCCTGACCACCCACTCGGTGTACTTCTCCACGATGCTCTTTGCCTTGGGTCAGCGTCCGGCACAGTGCCTCTACGCGCACGGCTGGTGGACGATCGAGGGCCAGAAGATGAGCAAGTCTGTGGGCAATGTGGTCGATCCACACTTGCTCATCGACTGCTACGGCGTGGATGCAGTTCGCTACTTCCTCATGCGGGAGATTCCCTTTGGTGGAGACGGCGACTTCTCTCACTCGGCCTTCATGACTCGCTACAATGCGGACCTGGCCAATGACCTGGGAAACCTGGCTCATCGCTCCTTGAGCATGACCGAGAAGTGGCTGGGTGGGGCTGTTCCAGCCTTGGATGCCAACACCCAGCGTGATGATGCACTCAATGCCTTGTGCGCGGATGTGCTGCAGACCTTCCGGACAGAGTTGGAGCAGCTGCACTTCTCTGTCGCGCTTGAGGCGCTCTGGACCCTGGTGCGTGCCGGCAACAAGTACATCGACGATGAGGAGCCTTGGGCGCTGAATCGCAACGGCGATACCGAGCGTCTGGGTGGCGTGATGCGGCGATGCTTAGAGGTGTGCCGAGTCGCAGCGATTCTGCTTGCGCCGTTTTGCCCCAACAAGGCCAAAGAGCTCGGCGCCAAGCTGGGCATCGATGATCTGGATGTGGCCACGGCCGGCAGCCTCGATGGACTCAATGCTGGTCAGGCGGTGCCACCCGGTGAGCCCCTCTTCCCGCGGATGCAGGAGTTGCCCGAGCGCATCCAGCAGACGCTTCAGACCCTGATTCCCGATGCTGCCAAGCAGGCAGCCAAGAAAGCTGAGGCCAAGGCCAAGAAGCATGCAAAGGAGGCCCCTGTGGCTGACGAGACCCAAGAAGAGACCCCACGCATCAGCATCGATGACTTCTTCAAGGTGGAGCTGAAGGCTGGAAAGGTCGTCTCTGCGGAGGCGCACCCCAATGCCGATCGCCTGCTGGTGCTCAAGATCGATATTGGCGAGGCAGAGCCACGCAACATCGTGGCGGGCATTGCCTCGAAGTATGCTCCGGAAGATCTGGTCGGAAAGCAGGTGGTCATCGTGGCCAACCTCAAGCCCGCCAAGCTTCGTGGAGTGGTCAGTGAGGGCATGCTGCTGGCGTGCGGAGGCAAGGCCATCGAGGGCCTGGTCACCGTCGATCCCGAGTGTGCACCGGGTGCGGTCGTTCGCTGAAATGTGGATTCGATGACGACAAATGTGGTTCCAGGCATGTGGATGCGCTCTGTGCTCATGGTGCGCACGGCCTGGCTGGGGTGGCTTCAGTACACGCCTTCCTGGAGCACCTCTCCTCCTTTGATCGTCCGCGACTAGGCCGGCTGGATGGACAGAGGGGTGATCCTGTGGCTGTTCTGTCTCATCTGCACGGGCGGATCCCACACCGCTAGGGCTGCCGACGCACCACTGCGAATCATGGCCGCCAGCAGCCTGACGGAGTCTTTTCAGGCGGCGACGCAGGCCTATTCGTTGCACACCGGTCGTCCGGCGCCAGTGGTGACCTTTGCGGGCTCGAGTCGAATCTCTCGGCAGATTCTGGAGGGCGCTCCCGCCGATGTTGTCGCTGTCGCTCATCCCAGGTGGATGGATGTCCTCCTTCGGGAGGGCGTTGCAGTGCCTGGTACACAGAGCATCTTGTTGGAGAACCGCATGGTTTTTGCTGTGCCTGCCTCCAGCGAAGCCCGACCAGCAGATCTGGAGGGTCTCCGTGATGTGCAGTGGTCACGCCTTGCCATCGCCGGACCGACGGTTCCCGCGGGTCGCTATGCTCGACAAGCGCTGGATGGACACGGGCTGATCGAGGCCCTCACCCCTCGCTTGGTCATCGCCACAAATGTGCGTGCGACGCTGTCTCTGATCGCGCTGGGAGAGGTGGACGGCGGCTTCATTTATCAGACGGATGCCCAGGCGGAGCCTCGCGTTTCAGTGGCCCTCAGGCTGGACCCCACCATGCACTCAACGATCGCGTACCCGGTGGGCCTGACCCAGTCGGGTGTGGCGCATCCAGATGCCAAGCCCTTCTTGGACTTTATTCGGAACTCGGAGGGTGGAGACATCTTTGAGTCGGCTGGATTTGTGGTGCCCAAGCAAGCCCCTGATGCCTCCGAGACGAACTCAGCGCAGCTTGGTGAAGACTCCAGTGCTGCGGATGCGACGGGTCTCTCCCTGTGGGTGGCGGGAGTGAGCCTGGCGCTGAGCATCATCCCTGCGATTGTCCTTGGGTGGGCGATGGCCCGGCGCGAATTCTGGGGGAAGTCGCTGCTCTCGATCATCCTCATGGCGCCGTTGGTGTTGCCCCCAGTGGTCACAGGCTACCTCCTGCTCAAGGTCTTTGGGCGCCACGGGGTGATGGGGCCTGTGCTGGAAGCACTGGGCTTGCAGGTGGCGTTTACGCGATGGGGTGCCGTGGTCGCTGCAGCTGTGGTGGGCTTTCCCTTGCTGTTGATCCTCGTCCGTCAGGCCATTGAGTCCGTGGACGTACGGTATCCCGCCATTGCCCAGACACTGGGGCTGACCCCCATGCGTGCCTTCCTGCGCGTCACGCTGCCCATGGCGATGCCGGGCATCGCTGCAGGCTGTGTGCTCGCCTTTGCCAGGGCTCTCGGGGAGTTTGGAGCCACGGCGATGATCGCTGGCAACCAGCCCGGTGAGACCCAGACCCTCGCCTTGGCGGTCTACGCGCTGGCGGAGGTGCCTGGAGGTGAGGGTGATGCCGCCATCTTGGTGTGGATCTCTCTTGGTCTGTGTGCCCTGGCGTTGTTGGCCTATGAGCGACTGGTGTGGAGCCAGCGACGGCGCGTCATGGAGGTGCGATGAGTCACCCCATGTTCTTTGATCTGCGGGTCACCCACGCCCTGGATGAGCGCTTCACGCTGGATGCCCAGCTGCAGTCCGCTGCCCGTGCCATTGCCTTCTTTGGGCCTTCGGGTTGCGGCAAGTCCTCCATGCTCTCGGTGTTGGCGGGCTTGATCCGTCCCAAGGATGCCCATGTGCGGGTTGGAGACATGGTGTTTCAGGATGCCCATCGCTCATTGCCGCCCCGTGCGCGCTGCGTGGGGCTGGTCGTGCAGGATGCGATGCTCTTTCCGCTCCTTGATGTGCGCGCAAACCTCATGTTTGGTCGAGAGAGGGCCCAGGGACAGGTCGACTTCGATGACGTCGTCAAGCTGCTGGAGATCGATGGCTTGCTCGATCGAAGTGTTCGTCATCTCAGCGGTGGTGAGAGTCAGCGGATTGCTCTGGGACGTGCGCTGCTCTCCGAGCCCCGCCTGCTCTTGATGGATGAGCCATTCGCACCCTTGGATGCGCCCAGGCGGGACCGCTTGGTTGGCATGCTCGGGGAGATTCGGCAGACGTGGAGCCTTCCGATGGTGCTCGTCAGCCACGATCCGAGGGACATCGAGGCCCTCTGCGACGAGATGTTCCGGATGAATCAAGGAAGGATCGTCGGCCAAGAACAGGTGCTCTCCACCTGAGGTGCACCTGGTTTGGTGGGCATCTGGACAGCCTTCTGCACTCTAATCGACACGATTCTGTCATCAAAACAAACTGACTGGTCAGTCATTATTGAGTCATTTCAAGCACTTATTTGACCTGGGCCCTGCATCCTCATAGAAGCTGAATCGCTATTCATGTCCGAGGTGGCCCATGGACTCGACAAAGAAAGACATCTTCACAAAGGCTGGCGCATACAAGCGTCACAAGATCGCTCAAGAGCACGGGGTCTACCCGTTCTTTCGCCCCCTGGAGGACTCCGAGGGAAGCCGCGTAGTGATCGAAGACAAGCCTCGAATCATGCTGGGCTCCAACAACTACCTGGGCCTCACCCACGATCCCCGAGTCATCGAAGCCGCAAAGGACGCGATCGACAAGTTTGGTACCGGCTGCACGGGCTCACGGATGCTCAATGGCACCCTGGACCTGCACAACCAGCTCGAAGAGGAGCTGGCCACCTTCCTGGGTAAGGAGGCGGTGCTGCTTTGGTCCACGGGCTTCATGTCGAACTCTGGAAGTGTCGGCACCCTTTGCACCCGCAAGGACATCATCTTTGCCGATCGAGAAGATCACGCCAGCCTGATCGATGGCTTTGTCCTCTCGCAGTCTCGGCTCGTGCGCTTCAAGCACAACGACATGGCGGACCTGGAGCGGAAGCTCGAGGCCAACAAGGATCACCCCGGCGCCAAGCTCATTGCGGTCGATGGGGTCTACTCCATGACAGGCGAGATTGCGCCCCTGGACAAGCTGGCTGTGCTGGCCAAGAAGTACAGCGCACGATTGCTGGTCGATGAGGCTCACGCGGTGGGCACCATCGGTCCCGGCGGACGGGGCTCGGTGGCGGAGTTTGGCTTGACCGATGCCGTCGACCTCATCACGGGTACGTTCTCAAAGTCTCTGGCGAGCATGGGTGGATTTGTTGGCTGTACGCAGGAGGTCAAGGAGTACCTCATGCACAACAGCCGTCAGCTCATGTACACAGCCAGCTTTACCCCCTCGGTCGCTGCCACTGTGCTGACCGCGCTTCGGATTCTCCGTGCAGAGCCCGAACGGGTTGAGCAGGTCCGGGCCAACGCGCTCTGGATGCGCGGAGAGTTGGAAGACATGGGCTTCAACTGCCTGAGCTCCGACACCGCCGTGGTGCCCATTGTTGTGGGTCCGGTCGAGCAGCTGCTCTGGTTCAACCAGCGGATCTTCGAGGAGGGTGTCTTCGCCAACCCCGTGCTTCCGCCAGCTGTTCCAACCAACGCCTGCTTGGTGCGCACGTCCTACATGGCGACCCACAAGCGCGAGGATCTGGTCGAGGCCCTCGACATCTTCAAGAAGGTGGGCGAAGAGGTGGGTGTCATCGGTCCGAATAAGGAGACGATGAAGGCGCACTGGGACATGATGTCTCAGTCTGTGGGCATCTAAGGCTCAGTGCCCCAGCCGCTCCACGGCGTCCTTTAGACTGCCGCTCCACTGATCTCCGGTGACCATATTCTTGATGGCCACCGTTCCCGCAGTGATGTCATCGGGACCGAGGACCAAGGCGTAGGGTACCCCTCGGCCATTGGCCTCCTTGAATTGCTTGGAGAGCTTTCCGGTACGGGTGGAGACCTGTGTGCAGATGCCCGCTCTTCGGAGGGCCGTTGCGGCCTTCAGTGACTCAGGACGTGTCTCCTCGGAGAACACCGTGATCCACACCTTGGTGGAGGTCTGGCTCTCGCCGAGCAGTCCCATCTCTTCCATCAGCATGAAGATGCGCTCGATTCCCAAGCTGACGCCGACTGCGGGGACGTCGCCCTTTCCGGAGAACATCCCGATGAGGCCATCGTAGCGGCCGCCACCGGAGATGGAGCCGGTGTATTCCCCATTGAGGACTGTCTCAAAGACAGGACCGGTGTAGTAGTCCAGCCCTCTGGCCAGAGTCCGATCGAGCTTCACTCGGCTGGCATCGACCCCCATGTCTTGGGCCAGCTGCAGGATGGTCTGCAGCTGCTGCTCGGCCGCTTCGGCGCCTGGGATGGGCTCGCCATCCATGTGGCGCCAGAGCTGGTCGGTCTGTGCGTCATCGAAGCCCCGCTCGATGAGCTCCTTTGTGACTCCATCACGGCCGACCTTGTCCAGCTTATCCAGAGCGACCAAGAGGCTGCTCTCCTCTGCTGTGGCGTTCAGCGAGACCGCGAGTGATCGAAGTAGCTCTCGGTGATTGACCCGGATTGTAAAGTCGGTGAGTCCAAGCTCGGTCAGGGTGTCGTGGACCACCGCAATGCACTCGGCATCGGCGATGGGCGAGTCGGTCCCGATGGTGTCCACATCGCACTGGTAGAACTCCCGGAATCGCCCCTTCTGAGGTCTGTCGGCTCGCCAGACCGGTTGGATCTGGGAGCGCTTGAAGGGCAGCGGCAGCCCGGGGTTCATCGCCATCATTCGAGCGAGCGGAACGGTCAAGTCGTACCGCAGCGCCGCATCGACCTCGCCTCGCTTTCCTCCTTCTCCTCGCTTGAGGATGCGAAACATCAGCTTCTCGCCTTCATCCCCATATTTTCCGGTGAGCGTCTCGATGCGCTCGAAGGCGGGTGTCTCCAGGGGCTCAAACCCATACCGGGCGAACACCCCTCTGACGGTGTTGATGACCTGCAGGCGATGGTTCATCGCGCTCGGCAGTAGATCTCGGGTGCCCTTGGGAAGAAAGACTTTGGCCACGTTGTCCTCCGAGGGTTGGAGCTAACCCGCTCGGCTTGGACCGAGTCCGGTTAGCGGACATACAAGAGGAGGCATCTGGTGTCCCTGGTCCCGACGATCGGCCTTGAGGTCCACTGCCAGCTCGCCACGAAGACCAAGATGTTCTGTGGCTGCCCGGTCGCTCTGGATGCTGCGCCAAACGCGTCGGTCTGTCCGGTGTGTCTTGGCCATCCCGGCGCACTACCGGTGGTCAATGAGCGCGCGGTAGCGCTGGGAGTACGGGCGGGATTGGCCTTGGGATGCACCGTTCACGAAGAGAGTATCTTTGCTCGGAAGCACTACTTCTACCCCGACCTTCCCAAGGGGTACCAGATCAGCCAGTTTGACAGACCCTTGTGTACGCAGGGCTCCATACATGTCGAGATCGACGGGGATCGCCAGCGCTTTGGTATCCATCGGATTCACCTGGAGGAAGATGCGGGGAAGATGCGCCACACAGATGCAGGATCTCGGGTCGACTGGAATCGTGGAGGCACGCCGCTCATCGAGATCGTCGGTGAGCCGGATCTGCACAGTCCGGAGCAGGCCGGTGCATGGCTGAGGATGCTTCACCGGGTGGTGGTTCAGGCTGGGGTGACCAGCGGCGATATGCAGAAAGGCCACTTTCGGTGTGATGCCAACGTGAGCGTGGCCCGTCCGGGCGCACCGCTGGGCACGCGGGTGGAGCTCAAGAACATCAACAGCTTTCGGTTTGTTGAGCGTGCGCTGCACACCGAGATTGCGCGTCAAAAGAAGATCATTGAGGGTGGGGGTCGTGTGATCCAGGCCACTCGGACATGGGTCGGAGAGAAGACCGTGCTTCTTCGGAGCAAGGAAGAGGCGGCGGACTACCGGTACTTTCCCGATCCGGACATTCCGGTCTTGAAGGTCCGCCCGGAAGAGCGGTCGGCGCAGGCGGCCCAGCTGGAGGCTGCACCTCTCGATCTGCACTTGCTGGATTCGGATGGTGCCCAGCTGGCGGGCTTTCTGGAGCGATACGGGCTGCGGGAAGCCGATGGTGCGGCCTTGCTCTGTGCGCCTGATCTCCAGGCTTGTTTTGAGCAGGCGGTCTCGCTGGGTGGGGCGCCAGTCCCAATGGCCAATTGGGTGCGTGGCCCGGTCTCTGCAGTGCTGAATGCCACGGACTCAACGCTGAGTCAGAGCCAGCTGAGTCCTGCTCACCTTGTGTCTCTGGAGTCCCTCATCGACGCCGGCCAGATCAACAGGGGCACCGCCCGTACCTTGCTGCAGCAGGTCATGCAGACGGGTGCCGATCCGGCCAAGCTTGTGGAGGATCAGGGGCTTGCCCAGGTGGGTGATTCCAATGAGATTGGTGCCCAGGTGGATGCGGTATTGGCGGCGCATCCAGATGAGGTGGCGCGCTTCAAGTCCGGCGAGACAAAGCTGAAGGGATACCTGCTGGGGCAGGTGATGCGCGCCTTTCAGGGCCGGGCAAACCCCGGAGAAGTGAAAGCACAACTGGAAGCGAGGTTGTCTGGTGAATAGGTTCTAAGTGGCACCCATGGAGCAAATGGTTTGAGCTGGTACTACACCCGTGAGCCAGGCCCGACCGGTGAGGTCCTGACTGATGAGGGCACGCCGGAAGGAAGCGTTCTCTCGGAGCTTCTCCGAGCGGGACCTCTGCCCTTGGCTGTTGGTCTTGAGTTGGTCGCAGCCATGGCGGACATCCTCAGCATCGCTGAGGAAGACAATGCGCTGCACGGTGATCTGAAGCCCGGGCTCGTGCGCGTCGGAAGTAATGGCTCGGTCAGCATCGAGGGGTACGGTGTTGGCCGTCGCGGTGGTCGTGCGCCGGAGGGACATCTGCTGGGTACAGCTACGGATGTCTACGGACTTGGAGTGGTGCTGCACGCGGTTCTGTCCAGCGGCTCACTCGGAGCGGTTCCTCGAGAGCGCGATGCACATGATGATCACATCGTGGAACGCTTGCTCAGCATTGACTGGGGCGAGATGTCGGGCAAGCGATGGATCGATCCCGTCGTCCACTTTCTGTGCTCGATGTTGGCCCACTCACCACAGGAGCGTCCTGCTGCATTGGATGTGGCCAATATTCTCGGCGAGGTCGCTGAGCAGATGCCTGGGGCCAGCCTGGGTCAGTGGGCACAAGGGTTCGCCTCTGGGCAGCCCTCGGTCTCTCCCGTGGCGCGATCGGTGCCCAGCAGCCCCTACGAGGAGGATCTGGCGGGTCCGCAGTCCTTGGGGCAGCCGGTGAGTCAGACGGGGGCCTTTGGTCGCCGTCAGGCAGGTCGGGCCAAGGGCGAGTGCACAGCATTTTGGTCGCGAGAGAAGATTGCAGCGATGCTCACCGATGACGAGTCCGCTGCAGCTCCATCTCCAGCGCCACGGCCCAGAGATGGGCGCCGTGCGACTCCAGCTCCGCCTGTCGTGCCTCCGATCCATCCGGAGAGTGTGACTGTGCCCGGTCCGCTGCCTGGCTATCCTGATGGCACACCCGATCTTCCCGATGCCACCATCACGGGGAAGCCTGCGGACAAGGAGCTGCAGAAGGTCATCGAGTCCTTCCGCTCCAAGAATACCGGTGGATCCGGAGGGGCCCCTGGTGTTCGTGCACCCGCTCCGCCGGAGCGCACATCGTGGGACCTGGATGCATCGACTCCTACCAGGAGCGCCACCGATGCGCCGATGACGGCCCCCACACCGCCTCCCCCGCCGGTCGATCCGGCGATTACACAGCTTCCTGAGGAGGCACTGCGCCCCGCCCCGCCTCGCTACTCGGGTTCGGTGGCCGCGGTGGGTCGGGCACCCTCAGCTCGGGTGAGTCCCCCGCCTGGCCGTTCCCCTGTCGAGAAGTCGGCCGTTCCCTGGACAGCGATAGCCGTGATTGCGGCCGCGGTGATCGTGTCGTTCTCCATGGTCATCTTGGCGGGCGTCATCTGGTACATGAAGAGCGCGGATGCCGATGAGAGTATCGACACCATTGCCGCGGCTGTCGACACCGGGTCGGTGGACGTTGCGACGGAGGAGAAGCCTCCGGAGAAGGCGAAGGTCAAGCGCAAGGAGACCGATCGCGAGCGCCGTGAGCGCCGTGAGCGTCGGGCGCGGCGAGAGGCGGAGCGTGCGGCCAAGTCCTCATCCGCCTCGAAGGCCGACACCACAAAGAAGCCTCAGAGACGGGGGGCCACAGGCACCTTTGTCGTTCAGTTCAAGTCTCCGGGCACCAAGGCCCGCCTGGAGTGTGGCGATGGTCAGGTGTTTGAGTTCATTGGTACCACCCGGCGGACCTTTGGCTCTGAGACCACGTGCCTGGTTCGGATCGGTGCAGCGGCGGGTGCTGTGCGGGTGCGTGAGCCTGCGGTGGTTCGATGCACGGACACAGGAGCGGGAAAGGTCTCATGTCGCAGGTCATGAGAGGAGCGGGTGCGGAGGGATTGCCGATTGCAATCGCTGCGGCGCAGAAGGCCGGCGCCATCATCCAGGAGCTCGGCTGTGGTGTGCTGGAGGTGCAGCACAAGGGCACCATCGACCTGGTCACTCAGGTCGACTTGGCGTGTGAGACGGCCATCCGGAGCCTGCTTACTGAGCAGAGCCCGGGTGTGCCGATTCTTGCCGAGGAAGGGGGCGGACCATGGGATGCCACCACGCGCTGGATTGTCGATCCGCTGGATGGCACCACCAATTTTGTGCACGGCTACCCAAGCTATGCCGTCTGCGTTGCGCTGGAGGTGGATGGGACGCTGGAGGCGGGCTGCATCTATGATCCGATTCAGGATCGGACCTATGCAGCACATCGAGGGGGTGGCGCGACCTGCAATGGCACCAAGATATCCGTCTCCGAGACCTCGCGACTGATCGAGTCTCTGCTCATCACCGGGTTTCCCTACGATCGACGCGAGCGCGCCGACTTCTACCTGAGATACCTCCGCGCCTTCATGGTGCGAACTCAAGGCATCCGCCGAATGGGTGCGGCCAGCATGGACTTTGTGGCCATCGCAACCGGGGTTGCGGATGGCTACTGGGAGATTGGATTGAGTCCGTGGGACGTGGCTGCAGGCGCACTGCTTGTGCAGGAAGCCGGCGGCCAGGTCACCGACTTTGATGCCGGTCCTCTGGACCTCTCAAGTCGGCGAATGCTCGCGTCAAACGGACATCTTCATCAAGAGATGTGCGAGGTTCTCCGCGAATTGATATCGTCTGAGGGGTAGGCAAGAAATGGGAATCGCGATCGGCATCGATCTGGGAACCTCCAACTCGGTGGTTTCCCTCCTCACAGACGACGGACCTGTCGTGATTGAGGACTCTGGGGGTAGGCGACTGCATCCCAGTGTGGTCGCTATGGGGCACGGCAGCAAGCCGGTGGTGGGGCAGCTCGCCCGTCAGCAGATGGCCTATGCGCCGGACACCACCATCTCCAGTGCCAAGCGCCTCATCGGGCGTCGATTCTCGGATCAAGAGGTCCGTCGGATGCGTGCACAGATGGCCTGGAGCGTCGTGGAAGGCGAGCAGGGTGATGCCCGGATTCGGGTCTCGGGAAAGGTGCATACAGTCCAGGAGATCAGCGCGCATATCCTTCAGCACTTGGTGAATGTCGCGGAAGCGGCCACGGGTGAGCAGGTGGATGGCGCAGTCATCACCGTGCCGGCCTACTTCAATGATCAGCAGCGTCAGGCGACCCGGGATGCCGCAGAGATCGCTCGGCTGAATTGTCTTCGGATCATCAATGAGCCCACTGCGGCGGCCATGGCCTATGGCTACGCGGAGCGCAAGAATCAGCGGATTGTCGTCTACGATCTTGGTGGCGGTACCTTTGATATCAGCGTGCTGCACATTGGCGATGACCTCATCGAGGTGGTCGCGACCGCTGGAGACACGTTCTTGGGCGGCGACGATTTCGACACGGTGATCGCCGATCACATCCGGCGGACGACCGAGTCTCAGGACCGGATCATCATTCCCGACTCGCACACGACTCGCATCCGCTTGCGTACAGCTGCGGAGCGGCTCAAGCGTGCGCTGTGTGAGCATGAGACGGTGGAATTCAAGCTCCCCGGTCTGGGCAAGCGTGATGGACAGGCTGTCGACATCAAGGTGGGCCTGAGTCGTCAGCTGGCTCGCAACCTGACCATGCCCTTGCTGCAGCGGAGCTTTGTGGTCTGTGATGATGCGATCTCGCAGGCAGGCCTCACACCCTCCCAGATCGATGCCGTGCTGCTCGTCGGCGGTATGACCCGCTTCCCGGCCGTCAAGGAGGCAGTGGGCGCCTACTTTGGGGTGGAGCCGGTGGATAGCATCAACCCCGATGAGGTCGTCTCGGTGGGGGCTGCGATTCAGGCATCCAACCTCACGAGCTTCTCTGCGGAGGCGGGACCTGTCTTGCTGGATGTGACCCCGCAGACGCTGGGCATCGGCACCGCTGGTGGCTTCATGGACACCCTGGTCGCCCGCAACACTCCGATCCCCACCATGGCATCCAAGGTCTTTCACACGGCCACGGACAATCAAACCGAGGTGCGGATTCGGGTCTACCAGGGCGACTCCCGAGAGAGTCGAAAGAACTACCTGCTGGGTGAATTTGTTCTGGATGGTCTCCCGCCGGGACTGCGGGGAGAGGTGAAGATTCGAGTGACCTTTGCCATTGATGCCAATGGAATTGTCAATGTCACCGCGGAGGACTCCGCCACCGGAAATGCACGTGGACTGCGAGTGGAGGCATCCAGCAACCTCTCCGCGGGCGAGGTGGAGGAGCTTCGCTTTGATGAGGATCTTGCAGAAATCGGTGATATGCCAGATACATCCAGGGATTTATTTGCTGAAGTAGACGCGGAAGATGCCGGTGATTTGGATCTGGAGACCCAGGAGCTGGAGCTCGATCCCGAGACCCAGGAGCTGGAGCTCGATCTCGACGATGACATCGATCTGGAAGAGGACGATCTGACGGGGAGTCTCTAAGCGCTCCACACGTACCTGAGTCCTCAGGGTATGATTGACTGACACGGAGGCATCATGGACGGCCGCGCGCGCATGCAGATTGAGGTCAAGACCCTGCACGGACTGCTGGAGGAGGTGAGCTACTACACGCTGCTTTGCCTCGATCCGGACTGCCCTCAGGGAGACATAGAAGCCGCTGTGCGCCGCGAGAGCCGCACCCGACACCCCGATCGGGTGGCTGCACTTGGCGATGATGGCATCTCCAAGATGGCCAATGAGATCTACCAGCTGCTCAAGGAGGCAGGAGAGTGTCTCTCCGATCCCGATCAGCGCGCGCAATATGACGAGGTG
>Ga0163180_10000982_pt1 | contig 16290 bp, 27 predicted proteins | sample AtlANTMetagenome_2_FD_109647 | JGI IMG/M metagenome (GOLD analysis project Ga0163180, IMG submission 109647) | Marine eukaryotic phytoplankton communities from the Atlantic Ocean - Atlantic ANT 4 Metagenome | ecosystem: Environmental > Aquatic > Marine > Oceanic | place: North Atlantic Ocean...
AAGGAAGAGAAGACGCCCAATACTATGATGGGTAAGTCTACAACCGGCAAGAAACGTGGCATGGGTGCCGCGCTTCGCGGCTCACGCTTTACTAGCTGTTGAGGTTAAATTATGGCTGTCTCTAGAGAACGATTAGACGCCCTATATAACGAGCTTTTTGGTCGTACTACGGGCGCAGGAGATGAGGGCGCAGAATACTGGATGAGCCGCGGTTTAACCGGCGAAACTCTTCGTGATGCTTTAATTTCAGGTGCTCAAGGTAGTGACAGAACAAACTACCAAGCGCAACAGCAAGCTATGGCGGAGCGTGGCGCGACGGCACAAGATGTTAACCAAATATACATTGAGCTTTTTGGTCGTCCTGCCGAGACAGCGGGCATTAATTATTGGACGAACTCAGAGTTAACCGGGGGTCTAGCAGGAGAAAACCTTAGAGATGCTATTGCCTATGCGGCCTCCGCCAACGCCGCCGCTGGGCTTCCGAATCAAGACTTTGCGTCTTATTCCGCTCGTCAGGAACAATTATCGCGAGGTACGACGCCGTCAGGTTACAACGTTTACACGGGGGAAGAAGAGTCACAGGGTAACAACGGAGGAGCCACAACAGGCGGAGGCGGAAACGTAGGTCAACCCGGCGGGGGTAGTTCTACTACCCCAACAATAACCATTGGTCAACCCGGCGGCGCTGTTCCGGGAGGTATTTATGGCTCTGGCACGGTATCTGGCACGGCCCCCGCGTTTAACCCGTACTCAGCAAACCCTTATTCTTCTTATGGTCAAATGACTCCAGAACTAATTGATGCGTATCGTTTTCAACAATTTTACAACCAAGGGTTGGTGACGCCTCCGGTAGATCAAGGAATAGGCTCCTTAAGTTACTTTGGTATTCCGCCTAGTCGTATTCAAGCCTCACTGAGTGGATTCTGATGGTCTTACAAGCTCTAATTGGTCCAGTTACGGGACTTCTGGATAAGTTCATACCGGATGCGGACGAAAAATCGCGTCTTGCGCACGAAATTGCGACAATGTCAGAGCGACATGCCCAAGAGCTTGCCAAGGGTCAGATTGAGATTAACAAGGCTGAAGCGGCACACAAAAGTATGTTTGTCGCAGGCTGGAGGCCGTTTGTGGGCTGGACTTGCGGCGTTGCTTTGGCTTGGCACTTTGTGGGCCAGCCTATTGCTGTTTTTGTTATTACATTTGCTGGTGTGGACGCCCCTCCGCTACCTGTGTTTGAAATGGAAAGCCTTCTTACAGTTTTGCTTGGGATGCTAGGCCTTGGTGGTTTACGCACTTTTGAGAAAACAAAAGCAGTAGCCCGAGAAAAATGACACCAGAGCAACTCAACGCATGGCGCATTATTCCACGGGTACTGATGTTTGCCATGATTGGGATGACGTATAGAACGGTTGAATGGTTCATGTCTCTGCCCGACCCCAACCCAGAACAAGCGGCACTAGTGTCCGTAATGACGGGTGCTTTAACAGGAGCCTTTGGGTTATTTCTTGGCAAGAAAGAGTGACTTACAAATACTTCACAGAAGAAGAATTTGTTTGTCAGGAAACCGGTGAAAACAAAATTGTTCCGGAGTTTGTTGAGCGTTTGGACGAACTTCGTGAAGCCTGCGCCTTTCCTTTTCATATCACTTCGGGATATCGATCTCCAGAACACACTTTAGAAAAAGCCAAGATTAAGCCCGGAACACATGCTCAAGGCATTGCGGCTGATATACACGTCGAAAACGGTATAGAGCGTCGTAAAGTTGTAGAAGAAGCTTTAAAACTGGGTTTTGGCGGTGTGGGCGTTGCAAAAACGTTTGTTCACGTAGATATCCGCACCACGGGACCTGTGATGTGGACATATTAGTTGCTCGTTTTAGACTGTCATGGTATATAGATGAGACTTTCTGAGATGGAGCGCATGTGGATTCATTATACTTGGTACAGTTTGTTCAAAAAGCTATAAAGGACAGGCGCGTACAAGTTTTAGAGTTGTTAGAAAACAACGGTGTTAAGTCGATGGAGCAGTACCAAAACCTTATGGGTGAGCTATCGGCTTTGAATTATGTAGCACAGGAACTCTCGGGCCTGCTAGAAAAACAGGAGCAATTAAATGACTGATCTAGCTGAAGAAATTGACCTAGACGCCGCCGCAGAAGGCGTCAAATCCCTTTACAAAGCTCCACAACCCAAGGTGCTCGACCCAGAGGCCATGGATAAAAGTCTTTTGGAGCGTATGCCACAGCCTACCGGCTGGCGCATGTTAATCCTCCCATACCGGGGCAAAGAAACCACCGAAGGCGGTATTTACATACCCAATCAAGTGTTGAATGACACGCAGATTCAAACGGTGGTGGGTTATGTCGTCAAGCAGGGTCCGCTCTGTTATAAGGACGCCGATAAGTTCCCAGATGGCCCATGGTGCACTGAAAAGCAGTGGGTAATCTTTGCTCGCTATGCTGGGTCTAGGTTCCGTATTGACGGAGGGGAGTGCAGGATTTTGAACGATGATGAAATCTTAGCAATTATTGACGATCCAGAAGACATTCTTAGTTTGTAAAGGAGAAAACCATGGCAGAGCCTGCTGAAGAAGGTCAATTTGAGTTAGACGTAGGGGACGCAGAAGCTACTGAAGTAGAGCTTGAGCAACCTGAAGAAAAAAATGTTCCACGTGGAACATCTGAACCTGAACCAGAAGTAGAAGTTGTTGAAGAAACTTCTAAAGAAGATTCGGAAATAGAACAGTACAGTGAATCTGTTCAAAAGCGCATTAATCGTCTTACGAAGAAGATGCGTGACGCCGAGCGCCGCGAAGAAGAAGCCATCAAATACGCACAAAATGTGCAAACTGAGGCTGAAAAGATTCGTCACCGTATGCAAACGTTAGATCAAGGCTTTATGAATGAGTACGGTCAGCGTATTTCCATACAACAAGAGCAGGCAGAAGCTAATCTAAGGCGAGCGGTAGAGCTTGGTGATGCAGAGGGTCAAATTGCCGCCCAGAAAGAGCTAACCAACCTCACTATTGCCGCAGATGGTTACGCACGAGCGGCTCGTCAAGCTGAATCTCGCGCACAACAAGCCCCACAGCAAGCCCCACAGCAAGCCCCACAGCAAGCCCAAGAGCCGCAAAGGCAAAGGCCTGACCCTAAAGCCGAAGTGTGGGCTGAAAAGAATTCTTGGTTTGGAAACGACGAGGCAATGACCTTTGCCGCTTTCGGAATTCACAAGAAATTAATTGAGGATGAGGGGTTTGACCCGCAGTCCGATGACTACTACAATGAATTGGACTCCAGAATTAAGCGAGAATTTCCGCATAAATTTGGAGAGGAGCAATCTACTGGCCGCAAGCCCGCTCAGACTGTCGCCGGTGTCTCTCGCTCCACCAAAACTGGGCGCAGTGGTAAAAGGGTCAAGCTCTCTCAGACCCAAGTAGCAATCGCTAAAAAATTGGGAGTGCCGCTTGAAGAATACGCGAAATACGTTAAGGAGTAATACCATGTCCACAGAGAAGAAAGGCTTTGAGGGCATTGATCGCTCCTCACGTGATACAGCGTCAAGGGAAAAACAGGGACGGCGTAAGCCTTGGACTCCCCCGTCTATGTTAGATGCACCACCTGCGCCGGAGGGTTACAAACATCGTTGGATACGCGCCGAAGTAAGGGGTTTTGATGACACCAAGAATATTTCGGCAAAAATGCGAGAGGGCTATGAGCTTGTTCGCCAAGACGAGTATCCAGATTTTGAATCTCCGGTAATTGAATCGGGTAAGTATGAAGGTGTGTTTGGCGTTGGCGGATTGATGCTCGCTCGTATACCGACGGAGACAGTAGAGGAACGCGCTGATTATTTTAGTCAACGTAACGCGGACCAGATAGAAGCTGTTGAAAGCGATATGATGCGAGAAAACGCTCATCCAACAATGGCGATCAGCAAACCTGAACGTCAAAGTCGTGTAACTTTTGGCGGCCCCAAGAAATAGGGCCGCACAGAATGGAGAACTAAACTATGGCAAATTCAGAAACTGCCTTTGGTCTTCGTCCTGTAGGTCTTGTAGGAAGCGGTGCTAACAGCACAGGTGTTACTCAGTATGAAATTGCTAGTAACAACTCAAATGCTATCTTTAACGGAAGTATTTGTGTTCCCACTGCCGCAGGTGTCATAGACCAAGCTGGAGCTACAAGTGGCGGCACTACGCAAGCCCTTGGCGTTCTGGTAGGGGTTGAATATCAAGATGCCACACAAAAGAAACCTGTGTTTCTTAACTATTGGCCCGGATCAGGAAGCGTATCTGTTGATACTAACTTCCCGGTAAAGGCTCTTGTGGCGGATAACCCCAATCAACTGTTCGTCGTAGCGGCGGATGCTACCCTCACTGACCGAGCTACTGCACTAGCGGCTGTTTTTGCTAACGCAAGCTTGGGAACTTCTGCTCGTACCGGTTCTACCGATACAGGCAAGTCAAATTCCCAGCTTTCCGTAAGCAGTATTGCTGTTACTGCAACGCTACCATTGCGTATCGTAGGCTTGGTTGATGATGACGCTAACAATGATTATGCGTCAGAAGGTGCTCATCTGCTTGTTCGATTGAACGCTCATTTCAACGCTGGCACACGTGGTTTTGCTTCGCAAACCACTGCCGACTCAACCGGCATTTAAGGGGGATTAGGTAATGGCTATTTCTCGCGCACAGTTGGCGAAGGAACTTGAGCCGGGGCTTAACGCTCTCTTTGGACTTGAGTATGATCGCTATGAACAGGAACACGCTGAAATCTTTGAAGAAGAGACTTCAGATCGTGCTTTTGAAGAAGAAGTAATGCTGTCTGGCTTCGGCACTGCGCCGGTTAAGTCAGAGGGTGGTGCTATTTCGTTTGATGACGCGCAGGAAACATTTACTGCACGTTATACTCACGAGACAATTGCACTGGCGTTTTCGATCACCGAAGAGGCGATTGAAGACAACCTGTATGACCGCCTTGCTTCTCGTTACACTCGTGCTTTGGCACGATCCATGTCAACCACTAAGCAGATTAAGGCCGCTTCAATTTTGAACAACGCCTTTAGCACCGGCTCTCCTGTTGGAGATGGTGCCGCTCTCTGCTCATCTTCTCACCCATCCTTATCAGGAAACCAGCGTAACCTCCTGTCAACAGCCGCTGACCTCAACGAGACTTCTCTTGAGCAGATGCTGATTGACATTGCTGGCTTTACCGATGAGCGTGGTCTGAAGATCGCGGTACGTGGTATGAAGATGATTATTCCAAAAGAACTGCAATTTATTGCAGAGCGGGTAATCAACTCCAACCTGCGTCCGGGGACGGCTGACAATGACCTCAACGCAACCAAGTCTATGGGTATGCTCCCAGATGGCGCGGTAGTTAACCATTTCTTGACCGATACAGATGCGTTTTTCATCAAGACTGACGCACCTAACGGCTTCAAGATGTTTAACCGAAGCCCCATTAAGACTGCAATGGAAGGTGACTTCGACACTGGCAACATGCGCTTTAAGGCGCGTGAGCGTTACAGTTTCGGTGTTTCCGATTGGCGTTGTGTCTTCGGCACACCGGGTGCCTAAAAATCAAGCCGCCTTCGGGCGGCTTTTTTTGTTCCACGTGGAACATTTATGTTAGTATAAATTTTTCCTGACAGTCTCATCCCGAGGCTGACACTGGCCACGACAGGAGAACCTCATGGCTAATACTACGTTCAACGGTCCCGTCCGTTCTGAAAACGGTTTTCAAGATATTACCAAAAACGGCACTACCGGCGCTGTCACCAGCACGATGACACTGAAAACGTATGAGACGACGATTACAGTGGCAAACGGTGCAACCACGGGTAAAGAGTCTGCGATTGGTATCCCATCAAACTTTATTCCCATGGGCGTCACAGTGGCTGTTACTACTGCCGCCTCAAACTCTGTCACCCTTAGCGACATTGGCACGGATGCTGACACTGACGGTTTTGTTGATGGTATTTCTCCCGCTATAAACTCAACAGGGTTTAAAGGGTTTTTCCCCTGTAACGGTGTTCTTGGCATGTCTGGTGGAACAACCACTGCGGCCACAGAAACGGCGGATGAAGTAGAGCTTGTTGTTTCAGGCGATCCCGGCGGTGACACAGTGATTGTTTTGAAGTTCTTTGGGATATCTAGCTCTTCAGACGCATCATAACGGGAGGTCACTATGGCCAATTCAGACGTAAGGTCAAAACGTCTGACCGGAACAGGCTCCGCTGGTGTGGGGCCTGCTCGTATTCGTCAGATTCAAGTTTTTTCAACCTCTGGTACGCCAAGGCTTACTGTTACTGACGGTAATGGTGGCAGTACCGTATTAGATTTAGATTTTTCTGCGAGTGAAACGCACTCAGTTAACATACCGGATGAGGGCATCAAAGTATCTGACATTTACGTTAGTGTTTTGACCAACATCACAGCAATTACGGTGTTTTTTAGCTAATGGCGACTACGAAAAATGTAAAAAGATTGCCTTCTGGTCGTTTGAGTTACCGAGGAGAAACTTTTGCAGGTTATAACAAGCCAAAAAAGACTCCCGGTAAATCAAAAAAAAGTGCGGTTTTGGCTAAAAAAGGCAGTGAAGTAAAGCTTGTTCGTTTTGGTGACCCTAATATGTCCATCAAAAAGTCTCAACCGGGTCGTAGAAGTAATTTTAGAGCGCGGCACAACTGTGATACCGCAAAAGACAAATTTACCGCTAGGTATTGGTCATGTAAAGCGTGGTAGCCATGAAAATGGAAGATGTTTTAGCCAGATTAGATAAACATGAATCAGAGTGTGCTTTACGCTATGAAAGAATTGAGGAGCGTTTAGACAGTCAAAAAAAATCTTTAGATCGTTTAGATATAAAGATCTGGGGCATAGCTCTTTTAATTATAACAACTCCTGTTATTACACAGTTGGTGGGGTAATTATGGATTCTAAAGATAAGACAAGAGGGTTAACTTACTTACGAAAAGGAGGCTCTGCTTCTAAAAAAAGTAAGGGGAGCAAGATTTGCCCAGAAGGTAAGGCATGGGCAAAACGTACTTTTGATACATATCCCTCTGCTTACGCTAATTTGGCGGCCAGTAAATACTGTAAAGACCCTAATTACGCCAAAAAATCTAAAGGTGGCAAAAGGAAAGGCCGCTAATGGGCGAACTCAAAAAATGGCTGGATCAAGATTGGGTCCGCATCGACAGCAGTGGCAACATTGTTGGAGAGTGCGGTACGTCCAAAAATAAAAAGCGCCCAGACCGTTGCCTACCTCGTTCTAAAGCAAACAGTTTAAGTAAAGCTGAACGGGCCGCTACAGCTAAAAAAAAGAAGCGTGAAGGGGCTGAAGGTAAACAAGTCGTGTCTAACACTAAAGCGGCTAAGGTCAAAATGGCGGCTAATGGTGGTGAAATACGCAAAAATCATCGTGGCTGTGGTGCAGTCATGTCTGAACGTCGTAAAAGAACTCGTTACACATAGGAGAGGCAAAATGGCTGGTAGTAGAGTTAATTTAGGTAACGGTGCCCCTAAAAGGAGTGCCGTTAAAAAGCCCAAAGGCGGCGCTATGAAAAAAGCTAAGGGTGGCGCGGTAATGGACCCTCCGAGCATGAAGCCTCCCGGCGGTATGAAAAACGGTGGCGCGGCGAAAAAACCTAAAGGCCGTTCGATGATGAAGCCTCCCGGCGGTATGAAAAACGGTGGTGCGGTTAAAAAAGCTAAAGGTGGCCCGCTAAACAAGCCCAAGCCGCCGACGGACCCATGATTAGTGGCCCATCTGATAAGCAACATCCCGTATTTTAAATGCTGGGTGCGGAAAGAATTTACATGTGACCACCAGAGATACCATGGTGAGTTTTTACATGCGCTTGCTATAGCGGTAAACACAATTCCAGATAGATCCTTGAGTTTTCAAGTGGTTTTTACTGGAATTACAGACACTTCCGATGACGTTGAATCAAACGTCCACGGAGGAGCGATGTGGGCACGTATGCCAATACAAGCATTGGTAGCGGATGTGCCTTTAGATAGTTGGCCGGAAAGGATGGAGGACCATCTTTGTCAGCCGTGGGATTGCGAATCTATTGATCATAGTGTGGTTGTTATAGATCGCGTTAGCTCAAGTCCGTGGATAGCTAAGGTTAATCATGAGTTCTATGAGGCACGGTACGTTATGACTATTGATTATACCGGAAACGCCATTGCCGATTCCCCGGATCAGCACAAACAAAGTCATCTGTTATATCTGACAGAAGGCCCGTGGGCAGGTAATATGGTGGCATTACCGAATAACCGGGTGCGAGCTACGTCACCCGCTTTGTGGAACACAGGAGAGGGTGCGCCTGATTTTACGCCTAGTCAGTACACACATACGGCGGAAGGGCACAGTAGCTATACAGACCCAAACATTACGTTTGATAATTTGTATTCAGAAGGGGTTGACGCAAATGGCGTTGAAGAAAATACCTAAAGCACCGTCCGGTTTTATTAAAAAAGACGATGATCAAAAAAAACGGGGACGCGGACGCGGAGGCCGCGGAAGAGGCAAACGGCCTACCAAACGGCCTACCAAAGTGCCTTACACGCCCGGTCCTGCCCCTGACCCGCCGAGCCCTTCCCCTGCCCCGGATGGGTTTAAAAAACGGCCACCTCCGATTGTAAGCCCTCCCGACCGCATGAAAGGCGGGGGACCAATAAATGCACACAAGCAGGAGGCCATGAGCCCTTGTCCAAAGCCACGGGTACGAGGTTATTAAGTAATGGCCGTTTCTGGTTCAACAAATTTTGAGTTAGATGTAAGCGATTACATCGAAGAGGCTTTTGAACGGTGTGGGCTGGAAGTTCGCAACGGTTATGACCTCAAGACGGCTAAAAGGTCGTTGAACCTGATGCTAGGCGATTGGGCCAACCGGGGCCTAAATCAATGGACAATTGATCAAACGACAATTGCTCTTACCGAGGGAACGGCTGAATATACGCTGGGTGCATCTACCATAGATGTGCTGGATGCGGTTATACGGAGAAGTGGCACGGATTTTGCGCTGGAGAGGGTTAGTAGGGGTGATTACATCAATATACCCACTAAAAGCACTAAATCACGCCCTTCTCAGTTCTTTGTTGACCGACAGATAAATCCTGTTTTGAAGATTTGGCCTGTCCCTGAAAACAGCACGGATACGATAATCATTGATAAACTTGTCCGAATGGACGATGCCGATACGTTTATCAACACAATGGACGTGCCATTTAGGTTTTATCCCTGCTTGGCGGCGGGTCTGGCATATTACTTGGCTATTAAACGTGCCCCGGACCGTGTACAGCTTCTCAAGGCAGTTTATGAGGAGGAGTTTGAAAGAGCGGCTTCCGAAGATAGAGACAGGTCTTCTTTCAATATACAGCCGTCCATGGCCTATTCAAGGGTGCTGTAATGGCTAGGTTTGCTAATGGTAAATTTGCTTACGGAATATCAGATCGTTCTGGGTTTCGTTACAAGCTTAATGAGATGAAACGCGAGTGGACTGGTTTGTTAGTTGGTCCAGATGAATATGAGCCTAAGCAACCTCAGTTAGAGCCAAGAGTTAAAGCTGTTGATCCACAGGCTTTACAAAATCCACGCCCGGACATCACAGATGCTTTAGAAATTCGTGTTGGGGTGCCGCTTGTTGAAGGGCCTGTTTTTAAGCCCACCGCTAGTTTTGGACAAGTTGGCACAGTTACGGTGACTACATGAGTTTCACATACGGCGAGTTAAAACAAGCGATACAGGATTACACCGAAAACGACGAAACTACTTTTGTCACTAACATCCCTATTTTTATACGCAACTCAGAAGAGCGCATACTTAAAAACGTTCAGTTGTCCGAGTTTCGTAAAAACGTGGTGGGTACGTCTACTGCGTCAAATAAGTATTTAGATTGCCCGTCAGACTTCCTTGCACCCTTTTCTTTGTCCTTTGAGGTGTCTTCGTCAAAAGTATTTGTTGAATTTAAAGATGTGAACTTTATTCAAGAGTTTAATCCTAACGAAAGCACCACGGGAACACCTCGTTATTACGCGTTATTTGACAGCGTCAATTTCATTTTAGGTCCTACCCCAGACGCATCGTTGGTAGCAGAACTGCATTATTACTATCGTCCGGCCAGTTTGACCAGTTTGGCTGATTCGGCTCAATCATGGCTTAGTGAGAATGCGCCTTTGGCCCTGCTTTACGGCAGTTTGTTAGAAGCTTATATTTTTATGAAAGGTGAACAGGACGTGTTGGGTTTGTACGCTTCTCAATTACAAAATGCGCTAGCTGGAATGAAACAGTTTGGGGAATCAAAAGAAGTGACAGATCAATATATGACCGGGATGCTAATAAGGCCTAAACAATGAAGTTTGAAGGAGTTACACTATCTGCCGGAACGGTTGAAGTTCAAACCACCAACCATCGTGGCTTCACTCCTGAAGAGGTTGCTGAACGATGCCTAGACAAGCTTGTCAGTGTTTCAGACACTGCTCCCCCTGCGATTCGGGACCAAGCAATCGCATACAAAGATGATTTACGAGCAGTTCTTGTTTTTTACATGAACGAGGCTGTTAAAAGCGACAGAACTACTGTCGGAAACGCTTTGCTTTGTGCGGGGCATCAAGATTTGGCTGAACTTATCAGGAGATTATGACATGGCCTTTTCAGGAAACTTTATGTGTACGTCTTTTAAGCAGGAAGTGCTTCAGGGGAAACATGACTTTACAAATAGCTCGGGCGATACATATAAGCTAGCTATGTACACTAATAGCGCCTCTTTTGATGCGTCCACCACAGCGTATACGACATCTAATGAGATTAGCGGGACAGGTTACTCAGCAGGGGGCGGAACACTAACCAACGTGACCCCAACCACCTCTGGAACAACGGCGTTGACCGACTTTGCCGACCTCACGTTCTCCAGCAGTACACTGACGGCTCGGGGTGCCCTTATATATAACACCACGGCAGGCAGTGGAAGCGGGACCACGAATACGGTTGTTGTTTTGGATTTTGGTGCAGATAAATCCTCTAGTGCCGGTGATTTTACAATTGTGTTTCCAACCGCTGACGCATCCAACGCTATTATCAGGATTGCTTAGTCATGGCGTTTGTTGTCGCTGATCGCGTCAAGGAAAGTACCACTACGACGGGGACGGGTACAATCACCCTCGGCGGGGCTGAACCTAATTTTATTACGTTCACTTCTGCTCTGTCGGATGGTGATACCACCTATTACGCTATCGTCGATGACGCAAACCTTGCGTTTGAAGTGGGCCTCGGTACTTTTACCGCAAGCGGCACTACGCTGGCGCGAACCACGGTTCTAGCAAGCTCTAACAGCGGCTCTGCGGTTAATTTGCAGGCGGGTACGAAAGAGGTTTTCATAAACTACCCTGCCGGAAAGTCTGTTTTTTTAAACGCATCTAATCAGCTAGTGATCAACGGGACGGCAGTTACGTCAACTGCGGCAGAGCTAAATATCCTAGATGGGGTAACGGCTACAGCTACAGAGATCAACTATTTAGATATAACCACGCTTGGCACCTCGGAGGCGTCTAAGGCAGTGACCGCTGACTCAGGTGCCAAGGTTAAGTTTATTGGCACTACGTCCGTTGCTGAGATGATCGAAAAGGTTACTACCCAAACTAGCACAACGGGTACGATAAATTTTGATTTTCTGACTCAGGCAGTTGAGTTTTACACGGCAAACCAAGGGGCAAACAGGACAATCAACTTTCGTGGTGACGGCTCTACAGCCCTCAATGCTGTTATGGCTACAGGCGAAAGCATGACAGCGGCTATATTAATGACGCAGGGAGGCTCTGCGTATTACCTAAATACTTACCAAGTTGATGGCTCGTCAGTTACCCCTGAGTGGTCGGGGGGTTCTGCCCCGTCATCAGGCAACGCAAGCTCCATCGATGCCTATGTGTTTACAATTATTAAAACGGCAGATGCAACTTTCACCGTCCTAGCCAGCCAGACTCAGTACGCATAATGTCACCACTTTTATCAACATTTGGCGCTAATTCAGCAATCGGATTCAATCCCGGCTCAAGTTCCCAACCCCTAACCATAAGCGAGTTTATTCTTGCGGCGGGTGGAGGTGGGGGTGGACCCGCTACATCCGACGGCGGAAGTGTTGGCGGCGGCGGTGGCGGCGGTGGTGGGGTGATACTAAAAAACAATATTGTTGTGGTTTACACCGGCACTACATACACGATTACTATTGGCGGTGGCGGGACAGGCGCACCTAACGGCAACGGCCAAGGCGGTGATGGCACTAACAGCACATTTGCTGGGGCAGACATTACAACTCTGACTGCAATTGGTGGTGGCGGTGGTGGCCCCGGTCATAATAGTTATGGTCAGGGTAGAGATGGTGGCTCAGGTGGTGGTGGAGGTTTAGGCGTAAGTACTAGAGCACAAGGAACAGCAGACCAAGGGAATCAGGGCGGCATCCCTAACAGCAGTATAGGCGGCGCTGGTGGCGGCGGCGGAAAAGGCGCCCAAGGGGGTGACGGGTATTATGTATCTTCCGGCACTCCTAATTTCTGGTATTACGGCGGTGCTGGCGGTAGCGGTAGTTACTATTCCAACGCCGGTAGATATCTTGGCGCTGGAGGAGGCGGTGGCGGCTTGTACTATGTAAGTGCTGGTGGCTACTACGGCACTGGAGGCGGTGGAGGTACTCAGAATGGTGGTAACGGCGGCTACAACTCTAGTGGGGGTAGCGGTTCGGCTAATTACGCCGCTGGTGGTGGAGGTGGCTCACGCACTGAAGGGGCAACCTCTTTTACAGGCGGTAACGGGGGTTCTGGCTTTTTTTCGATTGGCGTTCCAACAGCCGGTTATAGCGTAGCTACTACGGGTAGCGTATCGACTACCACCGCGGGTTCCTATACTTATTACAAGTTTTCTTCTTCTGGAACAATCACTATCTCATAGGCAAAGCATATGGCTCATTTTGCAGAAATTTCTGACAGCGGTGAGGTGCTTAGAGTCGTGGTAGTCAGCAATGAAGATATAAAAGATGAAAGCGATGTTGAGCAGGAACAGCTTGGAAAAGATTTTTGTCAAAATTTGTTTGGCGGCACATGGGTGCAAACTAGCTACAACAGCAATTTTAGAAAGCGTTTTGCTTCCGTGGGCGGGAAGTATGACTCTGCTAACGATGTTTTTTTATTTCCAAAGCCGTTTCCTAGCTGGACGTTAGATAGCAACTATGAGTGGCAACCGCCGACACCTTACCCCGATGACGGTGGCGCATATTTATGGTCTGAGGAGCAGGAGGGCTGGGTAGTAAACCCCAACCCTGCCGCCGAGATTTAAAGGTTATGTTATGGCTCTTGTAATTAAAGATAGGGTTAAAGAAACAACGACAACCACAGGCACCGGTAGCATTGCTTTGGGTGGCGCATCCAGTAACTTTGTTACGTTTTCGTCTGTCCTGTCAGATGGCGATACCACGTACTACGGTATCGTAGATACCGGTAATACGGCGTTTGAAGTCGGTCTAGGAACCTATACCAGTAGTGGCAACACCATTGCCAGAACGACAGTGCTTGCAAGTTCAAATAGTGGCTCTGCGGTTAACCTTCAAGCGGGCACAAAGTTTATATTTTGCGCTTTTCCCGCCGATAAAGCTCTCGTAGAAGACGCCAACGGTACAGTAGTAATTGATGGTAATGTCAGCATTGAGAGTGGTCTTATAGACCTAAAAAATGGTGGCACAGCTTCTCGCATCAAATTTTATTGTGAAAGCGGAAACGCACACGCTCAGACGGTGCAGGGCGCACCACATGCTTCGGCGGCGAGTAATACGTTGGTGTTACCTGCGACGGGTAGCAATCTTGTTTCCGACACTGCTACGCAGACGCTTACTAACAAGACACTTACGTCACCCAAAATAAACGAAGACGTAGCGGTTACCTCAACAGCTACAGAAATCAACCTTCTTGATGGCGTCACTGCGACAACAACAGAAATCAACCTTCTTGACGGCGTCACTGCGACAACAACAGAAATCAACCTTCTTGACGGCGTCACTGCGACAACAACCGAGTTAAATTATCTAGATATAACCACGCTTGGATTAACAGAAGCATCTAAGGCCGTAACTGCGGATGCTAATGGTGTTGTTAATTTTGATGCGGGAACTACAGATGACGTAAACACAATAACGTCCAGTTCTAATGCCGCAACAATTAACCTCCAGCTTGGTAATGTCTTTGAGCATGACTTGACCGAAAATGTTACCTACACATTTAGCAATCCGGGGCCGAATAACACGGGCTCAGTGTTTATCTTAAAAATTATTCAAGACTCTAGCGCAAGAACCATTACATGGCCTACAAGTGTTGATTGGGCAGGCGGAACAGCGCCAACGCTTACCGCAACTAATAACGGTGTAGATGTGTTTGTGTTTTTTACTAGAGATGGTGGCACAACGTATTACGGGTTTACTGCCGGTCAGGCGTTCGCCTAATGAGCAACGGAGCTTTAAAACTGCTCGCAGGCTCCGGCGCTAAAGGCGATCCTGTTTACGTTGATGATGTGTTTTCGACGTTTGTGTACGGAGGTAACGGCTCATCACAAACGATAGACAACGGTCTTGATCTTAGTGGCGAAGGGGGCTTGGTTTGGACTAAATCTAGGGAAAATACGTCCGGTGGAGCCACCTCACACGCATTAATAGATACCGTGAGAGGCAAGACTAAATGGCTTGCATCAGACATTGATGCCGTAGAGGCAACAAATGCTAATCTCATAACAGCGTTCAATTCTAACGGTTACACAGTTGGATCAGGTGGCCCGTATTGGACAAACGACAATGGATACAAATACGTTTCTTGGTCATTCCGTAAGCAACCGGGGTTCTTTGATGTTGTTACTTATACAGGTAACGATACTGCTAGGACAATAAGCCACAATTTAGGCTCTACGCCCGGAATGATTATTGTCAAAAATGTAGATGTGGCATATAACTGGACGGTCTATCACAGAAGTATGGGTGGCTATAATTATTATAACCACTTGAACACAACTACGTCGAAATTTAATAACACTGCTATTTGGAATGCCGCACCAACGAGCACAGTTTTTAGTGTAGGAACCAGTGCCAACACCAATCATAACGGAAACACCTATATAGCCTACCTATTTGCTCACGATGCCCAAGACTTTGGAGACAATTTGGACGAAGCCATCATTAAGTGTGGAAGTTATACGGGTAACGGAAGCAACACTGGCCCTATTATTGATCTTGGGTTTGAACCTCAGTGGGTAATGATTAGAGACACTACTTCTGATGGTGATTGGTGGATGTTTGACGTTATGCGGGGCTGGGGCGTTGTAACTGCGTCAGAGCTAAAAGCAAACTCAAGCGCCGCAGAGGCCGCTGTTATTGGGGCATACGCTTGGCTAAAACCTTTGGTTAACGGTTTTCAAATCACAGACGCGGCCACTGGTTTAAACACAAACGGGAATAACCATATTTACATGGCTATTCGTCGACCTCAAAAACCAGCATCAGAGTTCGCGGCTACAAAACTATTTAATGTTGATAGCGGACAAAATGCGATAAACAACCACTCGCCCGGTTTTGATACTGGTTTCCCAGTGGATATGGGTATTTTCAGAATTCCTTCTTCAAGTGGAGACTTCGACATTATGTCGAGGCTGACTAACCTTAGAAGGACGGATACTCCTTCCGCGGGCACTGAAGCCAATAAAGGCAATAACGCCAGAATGGACTACATGGACGGCTGGGGCTACAACGCGCATTCCCATATTGGATGGGCATGGCGGCGCGCACCCGGTCATTTCGATGTGGTCGCCTACACGGGAACGGGATCTTCAGCTACCTCGTATAGCCATAATCTTGGGGTGGTTCCTGAATTTATATGGATCAAACGAAGAGACGGTAGTAATTATTGGGAGTGTTATCATTCTGCTTTGGGTGCCACAAAGCATATAAATCTAAACTCCGATCTTGCCGCCAGAACAAGTTCAACCCGCTTTAATGACACAGCACCAACAGACTCTGTGTTTGTGGTTGGCAACGACTCAAATGTAAATGTTGCAAGTTCTACCTATATTGCTTACCTATTTGCCTCAGTAGACGGTGTTTCAAAAGTCGGTAGTTATAGCGGGACAGGGTCTAACGTAGATGTTGACTGTGGTTTTTCTGCCGGCGCTAGGTTTATTTTGATAAAGCGCACAGACGATGCGGGTGATTGGTATCTGTATGATTCTGTGCAGGGCATCGTGGCAGGAAATGATCC